>ENA-OPBZ01000393-OPBZ01000393.1-human-gut-metagenome-genome-assembly--contig:-NODE-393-length-24077-cov-3.655274_pt1 | contig 24077 bp, 27 predicted proteins | sample MGYA00241072_ERZ501459 | MGnify/ENA primary metagenome ERZ501459 (study PRJEB25962, sample SAMEA2042632) | human gut metagenome | biome: human gut; feature: human-associated habitat; material: faeces...
ATATAAAAACAGTGTCGGTGAAATTTTACTCACCAACACTATTTATTATAGAACCACAGTTTGAGGGAAACTTCAAGCTGTTTTTCTGTGTAAAAAAAGATGATAATAGTAAAAAAACTTGTATTTATAAAAGATTTTATGCTAAAATTGTTATAGTTAATAATAGAGAAGAAGTAAGTGCAAATCCTGCTTTATAAACTGAGGTGTTAATATGAGAGTGATTTTGTATAATAACAAAGGGAAACAAACTTTAGAATTACCAGCAAATGTCGAAGGCAGTTTCATTTTGTCTGATGATAATCAAAATAAAATGGTTAATATTAACTCTATACAAAATAATTGGATTATGTCAGCAAACCCTGGTTTTAATATTACTCAAAACGGACAAAACCTTACAGAAACTGCTTTGTCAGTAAATTCATTTTATTTTATAAAATCAGAAAATAAAAATGTTAATAACTATATCATTTATACAGAACCTGATTATGATAACTCTATTAAAGTATTTAGTGCTGAACAAAACGTACAAATTACAATCGGTAAAGCTCAAAACAATGGAATTATTTATAGCAACCCTTATATTAATGATACCCACTTAATTTTACAAAATGATGGGACAGGATTTAAATTAGTTGTTGTCAACAATGGACTTACATTTTTAAATGACATCATTTTGCAAAAACAACAAACCGTTTTATATAATGGTGATGTCATTTTACTTATGGGATTAAGAATCGTCGTTGTTAATAATTTATTAATCATTAATAATCCAGGTTCAAATGTTCAAATTAGAACCGATAAATTAAAAGAGGTTTCTATCCCGTATAGTCAATATCAATCTAATCCAAAAGAGAACAAAACCTTTCCTTTGAACAAAGAAGATTATTTCTTTAAAAAACCACGTATGAGGAGATATATAAAAACTATTGATATTCCCGTGGCATCGCCACCGCAAAAACGTGAGCAAGAAGATACTCCATTATTATTAGTTATTGGCCCAATGCTTACGATGGGTATTATTTCATTAGTATCAATTATAAATACTATTATAAGAATAGCTAATGGCGAAGCCACTTTTGCTAATTCTTGGACCACTTTTATTACAGCTGGAGTAATGCTTACAGCTATGTTATTATGGCCAATGCTTACTAGAAAATATCAAAAGAAAAAAGCTGAATTACAAGAAAAAAGACGTGTAAAAAAATACCATGAATATATTGAACGAAAAAAAATAGAAATTCAAAATATTTGTAATGAGCAAAGCGAAATTTTAAAAGAACTTTACATCCCTGTAAGTGAATGCTGCAAAGTAATAGAAACCAAAAGCATTGAACTTTGGGATAGATTAAATACTCAAAAAGACTTTCTCTCAGTTAGAATAGGCTATGGCGAAGTTCCTCTAGATGCAAATATTCAATTTTCAGAAGACGAATTTTCAATGGATGAGGATGAACTAAAAACTGAAGCCGAAAATGTTGTTCATGCCGCAAGCATGCTTCATAATGTTCCAATTGGCTATTCTTTTAAGGATAATCTTGCAACAGCCATTATGGGGAATAAAGATAAAATAGTTGACTTTACTAGAAATGCTTTACTACAACTAGTTACTTTTCATAGCTATGATGACTTAAAATTAGTTTTTCTAATTGATGAAGAAAATGAAAGTTTGTGGGAGCCATTTAAAAAGCTACCCCACACGTTCAGCGATAATAGAGACATACGTTTTTTCGCAACCACTCCAGATGAAATGAGAGCAATAGATAATTATATTGAAAAAGAATATATTGAAAGAATTAACGATGAAAAGCAACGAGAAGCTGTTGAAACTGAAGAAGGTCATATAAATTATAAACCATATTACTTAATTATCACTGACAATTATTCAAAGGTCAGAAAATTAAATATGGATAATTTAATCTTGGATAATAATTTAAATTTAGGTTTTGGTTTTATCATCTTAGAAAATAAACTCAGTCAATTACCAAGTCAATGTTTAGATTTCATAAATCTAGGCAATGATTATTCAGAAGTACTAAAAAATAATTCAGAAGAATATAGCGTAACCCGCTTTAAAGACGAAATTAATTATTATATTGATTATTCAAAATATTGTGAAATACTAGCTAATCTTTTTGTTGAAATTGAAAGCGCTGGTAAGCAGATTCCAGATTCACTCAGTTTCTTAGATATGTTTGGATTAAAAAAAGTTGAACAGTTAAACACTTTAACTAGATGGAAGAAAAACGATCCAACATCATCACTTCGCGCTTTAGTTGGTGTTGGGGCCGATGATAGTAAAATATATTTGGATCTTCATGAAAAATATCATGGACCTCATGGATTAATTGCTGGTATGACAGGTAGTGGTAAATCTGAATTTATTATTACATATATTTTATCTATGGCTTTAAACTATAGTCCTGAGGAAGTAGCTTTCATCTTAATCGATTATAAAGGAGGAGGACTAGCTGGAGCCTTTGATAATAAAGGGTTAGGACTTAAATTACCACATCTATCAGGTGTAATTACAAACTTAGATAAATCAGAATTAAATAGAACTTTAGTAAGTATCAATAGTGAACTTAGAAGAAGACAACAATTATTTAACGAAGCTAGAGACCAATTAGGTGAAAGTACTATTGATATTTATAAATATCAAAGATTTTACCGTGAAGGAAAATTAAAAAAACCGATACCACATTTATTTATAATTAGTGATGAGTTTGCAGAATTAAAAAGCCAACAGCCAGATTTTATGGATGACTTAATCAGTACTGCTCGTATTGGACGTTCACTAGGTGTTCACTTAATTCTCGCCACTCAAAAGCCTTCAGGTGTCGTCAACGATCAAATTTGGTCGAACTCTAAATTTAAAGTTTGTCTAAAAGTTCAAGATCGTTCTGACAGTAATGAAATGCTAAAAAGACCAGAGGCCGCTGAAATTCAAAATGCGGGACGTTTCTATTTACAAGTTGGCTATGATGAACTTTTTGTTTTAGGTCAGTCAGGATATGCTGGAGTAACTTATAGGCCATATGAATATGATGTTCAAAATGAAAATGAATCAATCACCGTCGTTGATAATCTAGCTAGAACAGTTAGAGAAGTATCAGAAGATAAAAAACAAACAGTTACTGATAATAATGGTGATCAACTATCAAATGTTTTAAAATATATATGTTTAATGGCTGAGAAGGTAAATTTAAAAGCTAATAACTTATGGTTAGATAGAATTCCTGATAAGATATATGTTGATAATTTAGTCGATAAATATAAATTTAATTTTGGTCAGAGTATTTCGGCAATTATTGGTGAATATGATGACCCAGCCAATCAAAGCCAAAACATCTTAACTCTACCACTCAATAGTGAAGCCAACACTGTAATATTTGGTCGTAACTCAATGGATAGAGAAATGTTTTTAAATAGTTTCATATATTCTTTATGTACTCGATATAAACCTAATAATATCAATATTTATATTATGGATTTTGGCTCAGAAACTTTAAGAATGTTTTACGGTTTTCCTCAGGTCGGAGATGTCATGTTATCAGTTGATACCGAAAAAATAAATAAATCATTTGCCGTTTTAAATGATTTAATCATTGAAAGAAAAAGATTATTTGCTGACTATAATGGTGATTATTTTACCTACTGTAAACATAGCGGAAAAACCGTTCCATTGATTGTCTTTATCATTAATAACTATGAATCTTTCAATGAAATGTATAATCGTTATGAAGATGATATTGTAAGATATTCTAGAGAAGGTAAACGCTATGGAATTATAATGATAATCACTAATAGTTCATCACACGGATTCCCAACCCGCATTATGCGTAACTTAAATAATGTTTTTGCCTTAGAACTAACAGGCAAAAACGATTATATGGAATTATTTGGTAAAATTGGAAATTTATATCCAGCCGATTTTCCAGGTAGAGGTATGTTTAAAAAGGAAGACGTTTATGAATTCCAAACTGCTCAAATATATGATGGTGATGACTTAGTAGGTTTTCTTAAAGAGAAAGCTAAAAAAATTAAAGAGGTATGCACAGTCAGTGCCCCAGCTATTCCAGTTTTACCAGATAAAGTATCATTTGAAAGTTTAATTGGTAGCTTAAAAGGCTTAACAAGTGTACCAATTGGAATTGAAAGACAATCATTAAATATCTCTAGTGTTGATTTAAAAAATAACAAAATTAATATTGTCTCTTCAACTGATTTAGAAAATATAATATCAGCTATGAAAAGTTTAATAACAATGATTAACGAAGTCAAAGATACCAAGATTGTTTTAATCGACTTAAATAAAGTTTTGCCAGATTTTATAGATATTGTAACTGGATATTGTGATCGCAATTTTGATATTAATGCGAATGGTATTATTGGATATATTTCTAAAAACATTGAAAATAATATGGCTAATAATTTAATGTTTATAATTGTGGGTACCGAAAAATTATCAACTATGAATAATAGAAATGCCTTAAATAAAGTAATGGAAAAGATAATTCCATTAGAAAATGCTAACGTTATCATTGCTGATTCAAATTATCAACTTAGAAAATTATCAACTGAGCTATGGTATTCTAGCAACATTAGAGGTGATCAAGGTATTTGGATTGGTAATGGAGTCGTAGATCAAACTTCAATTAGATTAACTGGAAGTAATCGTAGTTATAACGAAAAAATTGATAATAGATTTGCTTGGAAAATAAAAAATGGACAAGGAGTTTTAGTTAAATTAATGGAGTTGGATAAAAATGAAAAATAAAATTTTAATAAACGCTTACGTCGTAAAACTAGATAAAAAATACGATATATACATCCCAATAGACTTGCCAGTCGGAGAAATAGCCAATTTGATTTATAAAGCTGCCAATATTTTATCCGATAACCAATTGAATTCTAATTCTGGATACGCCATTATGGATGGTAGTAGTGGTAAATTTTATGATTTAAATACTATAGTAAGTAATACCGATATTAGAAATGGAAAACAAATAATATTCTTTTAAAAATATGGGTTTTTCCTACTTTTCCCTTCCAAAAAAATTAGGGAAATTTCATAGGAGGTGTAACAATGACGGGGGTTCAAGCTGATGAATTAGATCGACTAATTAATTCCTTAGAAAGCGATGTCGATGACATTAAATCAAACGTAATAACATTAAATAATTTGGTTTCTACATTATCAGAAATTTTTAAAAGCAACGGCATAAATGGTGTCTCAAATAGCCTTCAAAATTTATATGATGGTCAAGTAGAAATAGCTAAAATCACTGAATCATATGTTGAAATATTAACTAAAGTTAACTCAAGTTATCGAAGGCAAGAAGAAGAAATCAGCAATGCACTTAAAATTGTTACAGAAAATTAGAAAGGAAGGGATAACATGATTGGATATAATGTTACCAAAATTAATGAACTTATGAAAGAATTGGCAGATGCTTATAATCGTTGTGGAAATACTATTTCAGAAGGATGGCCAGCTGTATCACAGACGATGCAACAATACTGGGTCGGAGAAGATGAACAATCATATGAAAAAGCTTTCTGTAAACGTATGTGTGAGATGTATGTAAATGCTTGTGAAATCGTTAAGAATTTAACTAAAAACTTAAAAGGCCTTGGAACTGAATGGCATAATTTCCAACAAAAGAATTTACTAAAAGATGCTGAATCAGTTGGTTCATTTTCAGCAAATCTTGAAGACGTCCAAATTACCGCAAACGAACAAATCATCTCAATGAGACAAGCTAATGTTACTGACTCAACTGATCGTGGTGTTAAAGAGGGTGCTCTTAGTGCTATTCAATCATCTATGAGTGAATATTTATCTAATATTAAAAGAAGCCTTCAAGATATCTATTCTGGAATTGATGGTTCAACAGCCTTCCTAGGTTCACAACAATCACAAACAATTAATAGATATATTGAGACAATCGGACAATCTTTGGGAAGTGTTGTAACTGCCGCTAATGATATTTACACTGCTCTAGAACAATTAACACAATCAGCTTATAGTCAATCTGAATCAGAAGTTAGTAGCCAATTCAATTCATCTAATGCTCAATCAGAAATTGAGGGACAACTTGGCGATATGAAATGGAATGGCTAATTAAAAATAGTTTTATACTATTTTTAAATAATGGCTATAATTTGTAGCCATTATTTAAAAGTGAGTATTAGAAGGAGAATCATTATGAACGAAAAAGTAAAATATCAAAATTTATTATATAATCTCAACAATATTGCTAGTAACCTTTTGAATGGCATTAACAAATTAGAAGCCGCCAGCACTTGCGCCCAAAGTGCCATTAATATTAGTAATACATGCTACAAAAAACAAGAACTCGAAACACTAATCAATGATTTAAGAAAACAATACAATTATCTACATAATACATATATTCCAGAAGTAAAAAAGAAAATTATGGAGGCGAAATAATGGCAAATTTTAATATAAATTTAAATAAATTAAATGAGCTTCAATCATCACTCGAAAGTGCCCATAAAAACTTTTCTGGAATTAGTGAACAATTTTTCTCAAAAATAAATAAAGTTGACACAATGTGGAATGATCCAAATACTGAAATATTTAAGAAACAAATAAAATCAGATAAAAATAAAATAGATCAATATAATGAAAGTGCTAAAAAAATAAATAATTCTATATCAGATTTTCTTAACAGTTTAATTCGTGTTTCTAGACAGTGTAATAGTGGCATTAATGGTAATTTTAGTTATAATGGAACTCAAGCTAAAAATGTCATAAATAACTGTGAATCAGCCTATAGTTTTATTCAAACATCAAAAAACAAATTAGATTATATAGATATTCCTATGAATTTTAAATATAGGCAACGTCTTAAAAATATGAAATATCAAATTATGGATATAAATAATGATTTAAAAAAGCTTACAAATGATTTAAATGAAGTCGTAAGTTCTATTGAAAATGCATTTAATAATATTCAAAATTCTCCAAAAGTAGATACCTTGGAATTAAAACCAATGAGTTATGCAAACCAAAGTGAAAGTGTTGATCTAATTAGTTCAAGCCATGTTGTCGATGCTGCCAAATCTAGTCAAAATGTAAATGCTAATCAAAGTAATATTGATTATACTGAACAAGATTCAACTTTCCAAAATACTTCACAAAACCAAATATATAATGAAAAACATAATGATTTTGAAGAAAGTGATAGTACTTTTGTTTCTCAAGCTAATCGTGAAACACCACAAGAAGCCTCAGTGATATTTCAAGAAGAAGACTCAACATTTCAAAACACATCACAGAACCAAGCATATTCAGAAAAGACAAATGATTTCCAAGAAAATGAAAGTACATTTAAAAATTCTGAAGCATCAACCTCAGCTCAAAATAATTCAATCAATGTAAATAACACTTCAAATTTCGAAAATAACGTCGATGCCGTTTCCTATAATGAACAAAACAGTGACTTTAAAAAGAGTGCTTCTAGTTTTTCTAACTCGTCTAAAAGCGTCCCTGCATCTAATAACAATATTTCATTTACCCAAACTAATACCGAAATTAACGTTCCAAATGAAACTAGCGCTAACAGTAATGATATAAACATTAATGTTGCTAACCATTTTGAAAATACTGCTAAATCAGTGGATGCTAATGATATTAAAGTAGAGACAGATAAAATAAATTAAAAATAGTAATAAGAGGAGTGTATATATGGACTTTAAATTAAATAATAGTTTAGATTTGTCAAAAATCAAAACATATGCCAAAGGTCTAATCAATAAAATAGACTATAAATATGCGCAAGAGACGTACACTCCAGAAGATACATCAAAAACGGCTGAAAATGAATCAATAGAAACAGAAGAATTAAAACAAAGTGAAGGGCAAGAAATTACACCTGAAGAAGCAGTAGATACACTTATAAACGCCCCAGCAAACGCAGCAAGTGAAATTCCCGCTAATGCCGCAATGGCTCTAGGTGGATTTATTTGCGGTGTTGGCAACTTTGGTGAAAATCTAGGCGATGGATTAATAACTGCAGGAACCGCGATAGCCACACCATTTACCTTTCTTTATGACCAGTTTACGGGCTCTGACGTAACAGAAAGTATGTGGGAAGGTTCAGATGCGATTGTAGCCACAGAAGCTGTAAACAATGCCTTTGAAGTTTTTTATACTAATAACGACATAGGAAAAGCCATAAATGATAGTGCTTCAGAAGCAATGCAATATGGAAATGCTGGCTTTAATGCCGCCTCAAGTGTTGGATATGTTGGTGGAAATATAGCATTATCGGTTTTAACTGGTGGGACATTTGGAGTCGTAACCGCTGGCCTTGCTGGAGTTGGAAAAGGTCGTTCAGAAGCTCTAAATAGTGGGGCCACCACCGAAGAAGCTCTAGTAGCCGGAGCGTTAACTGGAGGATGGGAAGCCATACAATGGGGAGCAGGAATTGCTCTATCTGGTAGTGGAGTAGCAGCTGTGGCCTTTGACTCTGCTTCAGGTTTTGTAGATAACCCAGTTAGAAGTGGAATCCAAACTCTCTATAATGACCAGGGATGGATTGAAACCATAGAACAAAACGGTGGCCTACAAAGCATGGTTACTAATGGAGTTATCGCTGGTGGTTTCTCTACCTTAGGTGAGTTATCTACAATTAGAGGTGCCAATACCACTAAAGCAAATTCCAATGCAGATATCGACGTAGAAGTTTCAAATCCTGGAAGAGTTAGTCCTAGTGAATCTAATTCTTATTGGGTTCAAAATGGTGACAGTGTATCTCCTAGCCGAGAAGTCTTAGAAGACTTTATGGATACCAAATTTACAACAGATGAAGCCAGAGCCCAATTAGGCCCTATGTTTGAAGAAGAATTCCCAGAAATGCAAAAAATGCAAATTAATAGTAACACGGCAGCTACATTTGAAAATTTATACACTAATCCAAATATCGATGTTGGTATACATAATGTAGGATATGCCTCTAAAGAAGATATCAATGACATCTTGGAAAATGGCTTAATAATGACAGAAGATTCAATGAGCGGAGGAGCTATGCCATCTCCAAATAAAATTCCAGATTATACTAATAATGTATTTAAAACCTCTAATTTATATAATGGCTTACTTATGACATCTAATTCATATAAAGGAAGTCATTCAGAAATAGTAATCGCCCTCCCATCTGGGACTAAAGTTAATGACCCATCATTATATGTTTGGGATAACAGCATTGGTTATTGGCGGTTAAAACCAGAATATATTGTGGGCTACGTACCAGTTGATGATAGTGGAAAAGTTGTTGGTGAAATCACTGACCATCTTGATTAAAATAAATTGAAAGGAAGATAAAAATGAAAGAGAAATATTTACCAATAGGGACAGTTGTAACCCTCAAAGATGCAACAAAAAAAATCATGATAATAGGATATTGCCCAGTAGAAAATGGCAAAAATCAAATGTATGACTATAGTGCATGCTTATATCCAGAAGGAGTAATCGATTCAAACAAAGTATTACTATGTAATCATGACCAAATTGCGCAAATCCATTTTGTTGGTTTTGAAAGTGAAGAACAAAAACAAAATAATGAGAATTTAAAATCATTAGTTAATAATATGAATAATTTAAAAAATATTAAATTTCCAGAAAATACACAACAAAATAGTACGGAAAATATTGATACTTTGAACATTAATTAAAAAGAAAGGAGTATATGTATGAACTTTAAGATGCATAATAGTGTAAATCTATCAAAGATAAAAACGTATTCTAATACAAGTGTTAACAAGATAGACTACAAATATAACGAAGAAACATATACTCCAGATATTAATGCCCAAGAAAATAGTGAAAATGAATATTTAGAAATAGAAAATCTCGAAACAAGCGAAAATACTCAAACAGTACCTGTAGAAGAAGCTATGGAAAGAGGTTTAGAACAAAATAGAAATAACGTAGCTGACCTTTTTGAAGGAAATGAAATTGCTAGTAATGCAGCCATGGCTGCTGGAGGTTTTGTCAATGGTGTCGGTAATTTTGGAGAAAATATTGTTGATGCAGGAGCCACAGGGGCCGCATTTTTAGCAAGTCCATTTACTTTTTTATACGACCAATTTACAGGTTCAAATGTTACTGAAGAAATGTGGGAAGCATCAAATAGTTTTGTAGCCGAAGAACATGTTAATAATGCGTTCGAGGATTTCTATACAAATAATGAAGTGGGACAAGCTATGAATGAAAATGCATCAGAAACAATGCAGTATGGAAATGCCGGATATAATATGTCTGTTGGTACTGGTTACTTAACAGCTACGATTGCAAGTGCTGGAACATTAAGTCAAGTATCTACTTTAGGACTAGTTGGTAGTGGAGCCGCCGTTTCTGGAGCTGCTGGAGTTGGAAGAGGAACATCAGATGCTTTGAATTCAGGCGCAACCACTCAAGAAGCGTTACTTGCTGGTGGCTTAACCGGTTTATGGGAAGGTGGACAATGGCTATTTGGTGCTGCAATATCTGGTCGAGGTCTAACTACTGTAGCATTAGACGCAGGCTCAGGAGCTATTGATCCATTAGCTCGAAGTGGAATTCAAACATTATATAATGACCAAGGATTTATCGAAAACTTTGAACAAAACGGTGGCGTGGAAGGAGTAATAACCAATGCTGCCATAGCCGGTGGCTTTTCTACATTAGGTGAAATATCTACAATTAGAGGAAATAAAGTAGAACAACCAAATGTTGATATTGAGATGAAAAGTGCGACTGATTTAAATACTCAAAATATTACTAGTGAAAATCATCATACAAATATTGAATTTTCTGATAGTAGACCAAGAGTTTCTGACTTAGAACTTAGTGAAACTAAAATCAAAATTGATGATTTAAAAACATCATTAAGAAATAATGGAATTCTTAATGATGACAATGAGATTATATTTGATAGTATGTTAAAGAGTTTAAATGACGGAGTTCAAATAGACCCAACCTTTAAATCACTATTATTAAATATGGATGTTTTGGTGGAAAGAATTCCTAATTTAGATGTAAAAATTGCAAATCATTCATTTGGTGGTGCCTATAACCCTATAAGTAGTACTTTAAATATAGGTGGTGAAATTCTTTCGCACAGTAGTGGCGCCCGTTCATCTTTTGCTTCATTGCACGAGTTTGGGCATACAATATTTAATAATTTCAAAGGTACAGACCAAGTGATGGAACTTCCATTTGGAAAAATAGACTATGTAGCCGTTCCGGCGAGTGAAAGAATAACTACGCTTGTTAAAAATGCTCAAGACCAATTAGATAATAATCATGCCAAAGTAACATCTTTACTAGAAAGTAATGATAAAACCTTCTATGAAGTCAAAGATGAAGCCACTCGTCAATATTCATTAATTGAAGAATCTGAAACTGCTAGGATAAATAGTGAAATTGATAGTTTACTATCATCACCAAGCGACAGCTATCAATTGAAAAGTATATTGAGAGGGGCCGGTATTGAAGAGTCACAAATAGATAATCTATTAGAAAATCCTGAACAATTAAAATCAGTTGTTAACAGCAATCATAAAAACGCAACTATTTCTATATTTAAAGATGATATAGCATCCTTAGAAAATGACAATCTTGGAGAATTGCAATTAGACAGTATGTTAAATTCAGTAGTTCAGTCTGAAGCTTATGGAGACATTCATTTTAAACAATTTCATCCAGACAGTTATTGGGCTAAAAGTGGTAGCGTAGATGGGGCCTGCCGAGATTCATATGATGAACTAGTGGCCGACTACTTCGCATTTATGTCTAGTGGTAGATCCGATTTAATGGATAAATTTAAAGACATAACAGGTAGCGAACTTACTGATGCATTATATGGTGAATATTCATCGATATTAGATGAATTAAAAGATAGTGGAACAATAAGGAGGTAGTGATAATAATGAATGATAATGTACAAGAAATTGGCTATTATTTGTTGCAAGACGAATATTTAAAACGTCTAAGTAGTAGTAAAAATATAACTGTTGAAGAAATGACCAACTCCTATGATTGTTTTCCAGTAGAATGGTTTAATTATTCTTATGAACGAAGAATTGAAATACTCCAGCAAGCCCTAAGTACAAATCAAACAGTAGATGAAATAATGTATGACAATGCAAAGGCTAAACATTAAAAAATGTTCAAATTGTAAAAATAAAATTTCTAATCACAATAACTATTGTCCTTTTTGTGGATGGGCCATAGATCCACAAAAAACATTAAATGATTCCCTAAAAAAGGTTATATAATAACTTTAATTGCCATCTTCATTATTTTAGCCATCCTTTCATTTCTGACCCATATAGCTATTGTTACTGATTTGAATCGAACAACCCTTTGGGTCATTACACTGATTGTTATTTTAGTTTTATTATTGATTTTTATGTATATTCTAGCAAAAGATAGCTTCAGTAAAAAAGGGCAAAGTGTTAGGTATAAGATAGTAATAAATAGTAGATTTAATGATGACATTATGCTCCAGCAAGCTTTCGCACAAAAATTAAATGAACTTGGTTATCAGAAAGATTACAATTATTCCGGTAATACATATCATAAAAGATATTTTATTAACGAATATTTTTCTTATAAGATTCAAAATGGTAAAATATATTTAGATGCCTTTATAAAGCAGTTTAATAAAGAACTGCCCCCATATTATGGATTAATATGGTATTACTTATAAAAGATGGTTTATAAAAGAAATATCTCAAATAGTAAATTATTTTCAAAATTAAAAATAAGACCCGAGAAATCTCGAGCCTTTTTTACATCATCTGATAATTAGATGAATTATAATTATTATTGGTATTGCTAACCATATTTTCTAATCTCGTAACTCTTTGTTCTAAATTGTTCACTTGATTAGTTAAATTATTCAAATCATTACTATTAATTGTGCTTTGAACACTCGTCAAAGGTACATTAGTCATGCCCATATTCATACCCCCTGGCATTGGAATCATTTGACCAGGCATAACCATACCTCCATAATTAGGCACCATCTGTGGATAAACAGGGTAGGCCATTCCCCCACAATCGCGATCTTTTTTCACACTACATACTCCTTTCATAATCTAATTAATTATATGCTTTTGTTTATTTTTGGTGCGCGTTTATGTTATAATGATTAAAGGTGATAACCATGAGATTAAAAAACATCAAAGGTGCTAAAGAAAAAATAAGTAAATCACCTTATATAATTTTAAATCCCGAAGATTATAAAGGAAAATACAAAACAATTTTTAATAATAATAATCCTATTCACTTAGAAATAGGTATGGGTAAAGGTGATTTCATTATTGGTATGGCTGAAAAATATCCTCATATTAATTTTATTGGTATTGAAAAATTTGATAGTGTTATTTTAAGAGCCACTCAAAAATTAGAAAATATTGATTTACCAAATTTAAAATTAATTCGTTTTGATGCTACTGAAATTGAAAATATTTTTAATCAAGAAATAGATACTATATATTTAAACTTTTCAGACCCATGGCCTAAGAATAGACATGAAGATAGGAGATTAACCAGTAACAAATTTTTAAAACGTTACGATAATATTTTTAAAAATCAAAAACACATTATCCAAAAGACCGATAATCGTAAGTTGTTTGAATTTTCTTTAAAATCTTTCACTGACTATAATTATAAAATAAAAAATATATCTTTAAACCTTCACGAAGACGATATTGATAATGTTGAAACTGAATATGAAAAACGTTTTGTCAGCCTTGGATTTCCAATATATATGGTTGAAGTTGAGAAATAGACATAATTTTACATGTAAAGTAAATGTTTTATTAGGAAAATCAAGCAAAATTTGATATAATTTAAAGTAAGCAGGTGTGTATATGAAGAAAATACTTCTTTTAGGACTAGCTGCACTCATTCTAACTGGCTGTACTATTGTTAGAATTGATACAACTAGTATTGATAATATTCTTAATGTTGTATTATCCAAAGAAAACACTTTATATAACCGTGTGGGACGTGGATATAAGTATTATGTACCAAGAGGAGTAACTTATATCGACAGTAGTGGATCTAATGATAAACTATATTCAAATGGTGTGTATTATTATTTATATTTAGATGAAATTAGTTACTACTATCAGAAATCACTAGATTATAAAGAAGATGACAGTAAATATTATTCAAGAAAAATTGATAATGATGGTAACTTAGGATATCTAGAAATTACTAAACAAGATGATCTCTATTTAATTGAATTTGTCTATAATTATGCGAGAATCGAAGCTTTAGTACCAGAAGAAGATATCAATGATACAGTTTTAAATAGTTCATACATTTTATCGACAATAAAATACAACAATAATATAGTAAAATTATCATTAGAAGATGACTTTTTACAAAATAAAGAAGAAAAATATGACGTATTTAGTGCGAAAAATCAAGATGATGATAGCTTTCTACGTTATGAAGAAGAGGGAAATTAGAGGTGTATTTATATGGGACTAATTGATAAATTTAAAAATTTATTTACCGAAGAAGTAGAAGTTGAAGAAAAAGAAGACAAAAAAGATACTATTCAAAAAGAAGTGATTCAAGTAGAAATTCCTTCGCCTAAAAAATCACGTTCAGAAATTTATGCAGACGAAATACCATCTAAAAATGAGACGCCAGTTCAAATAGATAATGAACCTATTGAACCAGCTAAAAATGAGTATAAATTTCCATTTTTCGATGATAATGATTTTGATTCTATCGATGTAAAACCAGAACCAAAAGAAGAAAAGAAAAAACAATCTCATCATAGGAAAGAAGTTTATAATCCACCGAAAGAAGAAAAAAGAGTTTTTAGACCATCACCAATCATCTCACCAGTATATGGAATTTTAGATAAAGGTTATCAAAGAGATGAATTTACAAATAAAAATGATGGTAGGTCATCATATTATAGTTCTAAAGAGGCTAATGTAGATGCCATTAGAAATAAAGCATATGGTGGACTAGAAGCTGATATTGAAACCACATTATTTGGTGGTAACCGAGTTTTGTTTAATGAAAAAGAGGAAACCAAAACAGATGTTACTCAAAAGGTGCCAGAAGAAGAAAAAACAAGTAAAGTTGAAGAAACAAATTATGACTTTGACTCAAGCACTTTAGATGAAAAACCTAGACATGGCGCACCTAAAGAAGACGATTTGACTGATCTTTTAGAAGAAGAAATGGACAAACCAGTAACTGAAGAAAAACACAAAAAAGAACCGCGAAAAATCAGTGATCAAGAATTATTTAGTTTGATAGATTCTATGTATGAAAAGGGGAATAAATAATGATTATTAGTTTTGCTGATGTATTATCTGTGTTATTTTACATATTATTAATTGTCTTAGTAATTGCTTTACTCATTTTAGTTATTAATGCCATTAAAACATTAGATAAAGTTGATAAATTAGTCGATGATGTTAGCCAAAAATCACAAAAACTAAATGGTTTGTTTTGTATCATTGACAATACCACTGATGCTGTAGTTGGGTTCAGTGATAGCATTATTGGGTTTTTATCTAATGCCATTGGTAAAATATTTAATAGAAAGAAGGAAACTAAAGATGACGAAGAAAAGTAAAGGAATCGGAAAATTTGTTGTAGGAGCAGGTGTGGGAGCCGCTTTAGGACTATTATTTGCTCCAAAAAAAGGTTCAGAAACTAGAGAAGATTTGAAAAAAATGTTTGACGATTTAGTAAACAAAGTAAAAAACATCGAGATGGAGGACGTAAAAGAAACCGTTGAAACTAAAATTGCTGAACTTAAAGAAGGTTTAGCTGAATTAGATAAGGAAACTGTTTTAGCCGAAGCTAAAAAACAAGCGAAAAAGCTTCAAGATGCAGCTGAAGAACTAGTTGACTATGCTATTGAAAAAGGAACTCCAGTCATTGAAAAATCAGCAAACGCTATCAAGAAAAAAGTAATCGAAGTTTCTAAAAGTGTAATTACGAAATTAGAAAAGGAAACAAAATAGTCACTTCGGTGATTATTTTTTTGATTTATGGCCAAAAAACATATCTTGATGATGCAAACCTTTATAAAAGTAATGTTAGGTTTTAAACAAGAAATAGAAGCTGTTACTCCTGATAGTTATTATCCAAGCATATACAAAATAGATTACCAAATCTTAAAAAAAGAAAACATTGATACATTATTATTTGATATTGATAACACAATTACTAAAGTTGACGATTTAAACATTCCAAAAGAAACTATCGAATTAATTAGGAATTTAAAAGAACAAAAGTTTAAAATATTGCTGTTTTCTAATAACCATGAACAAAGAGCTAAACCAGTCGCTCAAAAATTAAATCTTCCAGTATTATCTGATGCCGGCAAACCAACTAAAGAAGCCTATGAAAAAGCTTTAAATATATTAAATTCAAATAAAGAAAATACTGTTGCTATTGGTGACCAATTACTTTCCGATATTGTTGGTGCTAAAAAATATGGAATAAAAGCTATATTAGTTGACCAATTATCTAAAGAAAATAATGTTCAAACCGGAATGGCTCAAAAATTACAAAAACATATGATTAAACAACTCAAGAAATATAAACAATTTCAAATTGGAAAATATTATATATCAGAAAACAAGACTAATTGATGAATTATTGTATATCTATCCTTTATATACTAATATTATGTTAAAATATAAATAGGTGATATAGTCTAAAAAAATTATATTGTTCATGAATATGTGTGTCTTGAACAAAGTGAAAGGAATGAAAGATTTTATGGATAAAGTTTTAGAAGCATTAAAAGAAATGGACATTAATTATGAAATCATTACTCATCCAGCCGCATATACAACTGAGGAAGCTGATGAATATGTTAAAGACCGTGAAGGTGTTTTTTCCAAAACATTGCTATTATCAGATAAGAAAGATAAAGATTTTTATTTAATTATTATGGATGATAACAAACGTTTAGATATAAAAAGTTTAAGTACTTTAGTAGGTCAAAGATTACATTTTGCAAAAGAAGAAGATTTAATGAATAAAATGGGATTAAAACCAGGTAGTGTTTCATTATTTGGATTAATTAATAATGAAGAAAAAGATATAAAAGTATTTATCGATAAAAAAGTGACTAAAGAAAATCAAATAAACTTTCATCCAAACGTTAATACAGCCACACTTTTCATATCTATTGATAATATGTTTAAATTTTTAGATAACTTAAACTTTAAATATCAGATTATAGATTTATAAAACTAAGTTATGTTATAATTATATATGAAAGTAGGAAAAAGCATGGATTTATGGCAATATGAAAAAGACTTACAAGCAAAAGGAATCAATATCATAGGGGGAACTGATGAAGCAGGTAGGGGTCCACTTTATGGACCAGTTGTTGCTGCTTGTGTCGTTTTACCACAAGGATTTGAACTAGAAGGCTTAAATGATTCTAAAAAGTTAAGTGAAAAAAAACGTAATATATTTTATGATTATATTGTGGAAAACACTATTTATGGAATTGGTATTGTTTCCCCAGAAGAAATAGATAAAATCAATATCTATGAAGCAAGTAGAAAGGCCATGATTAAAGCAATTAGAGAAGTTCAAAAGCAAATTCCCCTAGAATATGTTTTATCTGATGCCATGCCTATAGATATCGATGTTCCTGTTATGCCAATTATTAAAGGTGATGCTAAAAGTGCTTCCATTGCCGCAGCTAGTGTTATAGCCAAAGTAACTAGGGATAGAATTTTATATGAAATAGATAAAAAGCACCCCGAATATGGTTTTAAAAATCATAAGGGATATCCAACTAAAAAACACTTAGAAGCTATTAATAAATATGGTTTAATTGATGGATATCGAAAAACTTACGGTCCGATTAAAAATTATATAGAAAATGGTCATTGTTAGAAAGGAAATAATTATGATAATAAATGAGAATAATAAAGATATGATTTTAAAAGGTATGGTGAAAAGAGGATTTAACCAAGATCCAAATGAACTTAGAGCTAAACTTCACCCAAATGCTGGCAAAATTAATAAACCTAACACTCCAGAGCCACCAACTCAAGTAAAAAAAACTATTGCTGACAATAGTCTAAAAGAAACATTTAATGAATTGAGAAGATTAAAATGAAAATCACAAAAATACCAGTAGGCTATTTAGAAGCAAATTGTTATGTCCTAGAAGAAGATAATAAAGTAATTGTAATAGATCCAGGTGATGACTATGAAAAAATTTCAAGGTCACTTAAAAATAAAGATGTAATAAAAGTTTTAATTACGCACTATCATCCAGATCATATAGGAGCTTTAAATCATTTTGAAAAAGAGTTAATATTAAATAATCCTAAAGAACAGACATACTATTTTGAACCTTTTACTTTTGAAGTTATTTTTAGTAAAGGACATACCAGTGATAGTGTCACATATTATTTTCCTAAAGAGCACGCTATGTTTACCGGTGACTTTCTATTCAAAGAAACCATTGGTCGAACCGATATGCCTACTGGAAATATGGAAGAAATGAAAAATAGTTTAGACATCATTAAAACTTATCCTAATAATACAAAAATTTATCCAGGACACGGAGATATTACTAATTTAAAATATGAAAAAGAAAATAATTATTTTTTGAAATAGATTTTTGTTGTTGGTAATTTAATGTCGTGTTATAATTATAATAAAAAGGAGGCTAAAATATGTTTGAAGGTACAGGTAAGTATTTTTTAATGTTTTTTATCGTTCTTTTTATTGTTTATATGACGGTAAAAATATGTTTAGGCAAATTATTTAAAGCAGTTAAAATTCCTGCATGGAAAGCTTATGTTCCGTTTTATAATAGATTAATCTTAGTAAATTTGTTGGACATAAAGAAATCTGTCTTTTACAAAACCTTAATACCATTTGCCAATCTTTATTATTATAATATAATAATTAAAGAACTTTTAAAAGCTTATAAATTAGATCCTAAGGAATCAATTTGGTTTATTCTTGTACCAATGTATAAATTTCCTGAATTAGTTTTTAAAAGGCCTAAATTTATGCTTCATATGTATGATGATACAGAACAGTTTTTAAGTAATCAAAATATTTTATTTGAAACTACACCAGAAGATTTAAACCAAAGTCAAATACCAAATCAAGCTGTAAATCAAACTCCAAACCTAGATATAAATCAAGTGCCAGATCAAACTACCAATCAAGTACAGACACCTAATCAAGTAAATGGGGTTGTAATTAATCCAAGCTTATATAATCAAATAGATAATACTGTCAAAGAAGAACCACCAGTTAACTTATATACAAATGAAGGTGGAGATAGTGTCTTTTTAAACAATTCTCTTGAACCCGACGAAAGACATGAAACCGTTATTGAAGCTAAACAAGAAGTTAAACAAGAAGAAAAACCAATTTTTGTCGACAATAGTAAGCCAAAAGTTTGCCCAAAATGTGGAACTAAATTAGCCCCTACAGCCACAACTTGTTTCCTTTGCGGTACAAAAGTATTGTAATTTTTTTACAAAACATGTATAATTAAAAACAAAGCCATGACCAAGAGGAGTAAATATTTATCTATTTAAAGAAAGTTAGTGGTAGATGTAAACTAACAATAGAGAATATTGAAGGTAGCTTGACCAAGCTGATTTTCTGAAATAGTAGTAGGAAAATTCGTCCAAGTGCGTTAAACTAATCAAGGTAAGTTAAACTTATAAATTAAGGTGGTACCACGTTCAATACGTCCTTAAATTTATAAGTTTTTTTGTTGAAGAGGAAGTGATCGTCATATGAAAATATTTCATATTCCTGGTTTTTGGGAATATTATGATTTAAACAAAAGACTATTACAATTAACGGAAGAAAAAAAGCATTATTTCAAATCAGGTTTTAAAATCGGCTCAGTATATGGTAGTTTTCCAAATTTTATTTGGAATGGTGGTCGAACTGTTTTTGGAATGCAACTATATATTGAAGAAATGAAGAAAATCGTTGACTATTTTAATAATCATAATATACCAGTCAGATTTACTTTTACCAATAGTATGATAAATAAAAAACATTTATTTGACACCTTGGGTAATCAATTGTTAAAAACTGTGGAAAACAATTTAAATGAAGTATTAATTAATAGTGAGTTATTAGAAGATTACATCAGAAAAAATTATCCCAAATTTAAAATTATTTCTTCTACCACCAAAGGACTTAATCAAAATCAACTTAAAGAAGAATTAAATAAAGACTATAAATTAGTTGTCTTAGATTATAATTATAATAATAAATGGGAATATATTGATAAGATTGATAATTTGAATAAACTAGAGATTTTAGTAAACGAAGTATGTATAGAAAATTGTCCTATAAGAAAACAACATTATGATATGCTAAGTAAACAACAAATAACTTTTTCTGGAAATAAATTTAGATGTAAATTTAAAGAAGAAGAGCTAAATGATTTTCATACGGCACAAAAGAGAAAACATTTTGTATCTAATGATTTAATAGATAATGAATATATTCCAAGAGGGATAGTCAATTTCAAAATTGAGGGTCGAGGCTCACCTATAGAAAATTTAATAGAATCATATATATATTATTTTGTTAAAGAAGAATATAAAGATAGAGTAAGATTTTTGTTAACAAGGTTAGATATAAGTCTGCCAGAAGAGAAAGAAGGTAAAAAATGTTAGATAAAAAATATAATGCTGCCGAAAAAGAAGCAAAATGGTTAGATTATTGGAATCAAGAAAAAATATATAAATTCATTCCGGATGGAAGAAAAGTCTTTTCAATAGATACACCACCACCAACGGTTAATGGTAAAATTCATATTGGTCATATTTTTTCATATTCACAAACAGAAATGATTGCTAGATATAAAAGACTTAGAGGATATAATGTATTTTATCCATTTGGTTTTGACGATAATGGCTTACCTAGTGAACGTTTAGTTGAAAAAGAACAGGGAAAAAAAGCTCATGAAATTGGTAGAGAAGAATTTTCAAAATTATGCTATAAAACAACAGATAAATACGAGGCTGAATTCCAAGATCTTTTCAGTAAAATGGGTATAAGTACAGATTGGGATATACATTATAAAACAGTAAGCCCATCAACAATCAAAATAAGTCAAGCTTCATTCTTAGATTTAGTTGCTAAAGGTCATTGTTACCATAAAGAATCACCAGCTCTTTGGTGTAATGAATGTTTAACATCAATTGCTCAAGCAGAACTAGAAACAAAAACAATAAAAACAACATTTAATTATATCAATTTTAAAACTGTTGAAGATGGAGAAGAATTTACTATTGCTACAACTCGTCCGGAATTATTACCAGCTATTGTCTGTGTTTTTGTAAATCCTAACGATGAAAAACATAAGCACCTAATCGGAAAAACTGCTCATATTCCTGTTGTCGATGTAGAAGTTCCAATCATGGGCGATGAAAAAGTAGCCCTCGATAAAGGAACAGGAGTGGTAATGTGCTGTACTTTTGGAGATCAGACAGACATAGAATGGTGGAAAAAATATAATCTACCACTCAAATATATTTTTACAAAAGATGGTCGTATTTCTGAAAATGTTCCTACTTATGGTGGAATGAAAATTAAAGAAGCTAGAAAGAAAATAATTGAAGATTTACAAGATGGAGGATTTGTAGTAAAAATTGAAGAATTAGAACACGAAGTTCAAACCCATGAAAGATGTGGAAAAGAAGTAGAATACACCGTAATGAATCAATGGTTTATTGATACAATGAGTCATAAAGAAGATTTCTTAAAAATAGGAAATGAAATTAAATGGCATCCAGCACACATGCAAAATAGATATAATGAATGGGTTGAAAATATCATGTGGGATTGGTGTATTTCTAGACAAAGATATTTCGGAGTACCATTCCCAGTATGGTATTGTAAGGACTGTGGCAAACCAATTTTTGCAAAAAAAGAAGACCTACCAGTAAATCCTCTTACCGATAAACCAAAAATAGACAAGTGTACAAACTGCGGATGTAAAGATTTTACACCAGAGACTGATGTTATGGATACATGGGCAACTTCTTCTTTAACACCATTAATTAATATGAGATATGGTGAAAAAGATAATTATGAAGATATTTTAAAACCAATGAGTTTGAGAACAAATGCATCAGAAATTATTAGAACCTGGGATTTTTATACCATTGTTAAAAGTTTTTATCACTTTGGAACAAGACCATGGGATAATGTGATGATTTCCGGATTTGTAATGGCTGGAAAAGGTGAAAAAATAAGTAAATCAAAAGGAAATAGTAAAATAGAACCTATGGATGCCATAAACAAATATTCTGCCGATGTATTGAGATACTGGGCTGGAACAGGAAGATTAGGAAATGATATAGTTTATAGTGATGAAACACTACTAAGAGGAAAAAAACTAATTAATAAAATATGGAATGTATCTAAATTTATCGAAATGCATCTTCAGGATTATGAAGATAAAGAAATTAATGATTATGAATATATAGATAAATGGATATTAGGAAAATACCAAGAAATGGAAAAAGGATTTATACAGTATTTAGATGAATATGAAGTAGGTTTAGCTTTAAACATTTTAGAAAAATTCTTCTGGAATTTCTGTGATAACTATATTGAGATTGTTAAACATAGATTATATCGCCCAGAAGAATTTGGAAATGACGCAAGGTACTCAGGACAAAAAACAGTTTATATCTTATTATATAAATTATTACAAGACTTTAGTATCTTCTTCCCATTTATTACTGAAGAAATTTATCAAGAAATATATCACCAAGAAAAATCTATTCATTTAACAAAAATTAAACCATTAGAATTCAATTTTACTAATGAAATGAAAAACGGTGATTTAATTGTTGAAATAATAAGTAAAGTTAGAGGAGAAAAAACTAACAATAATGTATCATTAAAGACACCAGTAAAAATGTTAGATATAAGCTTAAATGATGAGTTAAATGCTGCCATTGATAAATCTATCAAAGATTTCAAAGCTACACTATTTATACAAAATATGAATATTTCTTCTATTGAAGAAGGTTATCAAGTAAATAAAATTGAACTTGAAATGACAGATTGATGTATGTGAATGTTGAAAATTTATTTTCTACAAAAGCATTAAAAGACAAAGCCATATATATTTTTGATAAAAATTTAAACATTTGTGATACTTTTAAAATATTTGAAGAAAAAATAATACCAATCTTAAAAGAAAATGATATACATTTTGATATATAACTAATTAATCTATTTCAAATTATGTATTTCACTGATATCAAAAAAATTGCATTGAATATACAAATGAAATTTTGAAGAGTAACAAAAATATTGTAAATAAATTACTAAAAAATAGAAAAATTAAAATAACAAAAAAGATTGATTTATGCAAAAAAATGTGGTATATTGATAACAGAATAGGGGCGAGGAGGTGAAATAGATGAGAAAGAATTCTAAAGGTTTTACTTTGATTGAGCTATTGGCTGTAATCGTTATCTTAGCTATTATCGCCTTAATTACAACTCCAATCATTTTGAATGTTATCGAACAATCAAGAAGAAACGCAGCTGTCGATAAAGCATGGGGAACTATCGATGCTGTTAGAGTTGCATATTCACAAGCTCAAGTAGATAGTGATCCAGTAGGTATTCCATTTACTGTTAACTTCCCTAAAGGTTCTAGTAAAGGTACTCAAAACACAGATTGGGGTACTGTAACTGCAACCGGTGGAGGATATGGTAAAGGATATATCAATAACCAAGCCGTATCAGCAAGTGGTGAAATGCCACAAGGTGGTTATGTTACTATCCAAGCAGATGGTAATATCATTGCTTACAAATTGAAATTTGGTCAATATTACTGTACTACTATGAAAGAAGAAACAGATACTTTTGATCCAAATTCAATGTTCTGCTCAAGAACAGAAAGCGATGTAGAATTAGACAGTGCTGATGATGCTGCAAACTTTGTAGGAGGTACTTACGAAGGACAAAATTAGGTTCAATGTCAAGTAGTGTTGGTGGAACCAAAAACTAATGATAAATGAACTTGT
>ENA-OPBZ01000400-OPBZ01000400.1-human-gut-metagenome-genome-assembly--contig:-NODE-400-length-23966-cov-7.719543_pt1 | contig 23966 bp, 19 predicted proteins | sample MGYA00241072_ERZ501459 | MGnify/ENA primary metagenome ERZ501459 (study PRJEB25962, sample SAMEA2042632) | human gut metagenome | biome: human gut; feature: human-associated habitat; material: faeces...
TGGTACAGGCAAAGATGAAAGGCAGGAAACGCCAGACAGAACAGGGAGAATACAGCATGTTTGCCGGATTACTCCGCTGTGCAGAGTGTGGCGGTGCGTTGACGTTGAAGAAGACGCACACCAAAGACCAGCATGAAGTTTATACCTGTTCCACTTATATCCATAAGGGGAAAGCACATTGTACCCAGCACCGGGTGGACGCTGATGACCTGTATGATGCAGTCCTTACCAGAATCCAGGAATGTGCAAAAGCAGTTACCGGAGACGGAACAGAACTGGAAAACCGGGTAAAGGAGTTATGCGAGGAAGATACACAGGGACACAGGGAAAGTCTGGAGAAGCTGGTATCAAAGCAGAAAGACCGCCTGGAAACGTTAGACCGGCTGATTGCAAAACTGTATGATGACCTTATCAATGACAAGATTACAGAATCTGTTTTTGATAAGATGCTGGAGAAGACACAGAAGGAGCAGACAGATATCAAAAAGGAACTTTTCCAGAATGAGAGTGTGCTGAATACGGAAGAAAAACTGGATGCACAGTCCCAGCAGTGGATTGACGATATTAGCGAGTATGCGGACATCAAAGAACTGGATGCCAATCTTCTGAACCGGCTGATCAGTAAAATCGTTATCTCAGAACCGCAGGAGAAAGACGGAACAGAAAATTACTGCCGTACTCCTGAAACGGTCACAATGGAAATTCATTTCAACTTAAAACCAATACCGGAGCTTGGAACCATCGAAAGAGGTTCCGGCTCCCATAAATAAGAAAAATCTATCAAAATTTAATCTATTTTAATCTTTTCAAGGCTCATTTCGAGCAAATATTTTCTCATAAAAGACATAAAACAATAAATTCAATGGCTTTTTTGACAGCAGTACTCATGGCAGTACTGCTGTTTGTGACTAAGCAGACCTCTCTCTGAGGGAGCGGCTCCTTAAGCTGAAGGGCAAAAATCTTCCCGTCATTGATCACTTCCCGGGCAAGGGGCTCGGGGTAAAAGCCGATTCCCAGATTGTGGACGATCATGGGAAGGACCTGGTCTGTAGTTGCTGCCTCGATGTCAGGATGAAAAGAAACACGGTTTTCCATAAAGTAATTCATATACATTTCTCTGGTGCTGGTCCCTTCCGCAAGACCTACAAAGGGCAGGTCCTGAAGCTCATGGATGCTGATGGGGGCAGTGGTCAGATCCTTATATTTGCTTCCGCATACAAGGATCTCCCGGTAACGCAGGAGACTTTTTTTCTGTAAAGGTTTGCGGATGGAGATCGGAGTGGTGACAATAGCGAAATCCACCGCATAATTTTTCAGTGCCTGTACTGCCTGAGGAGTAGAATGGTTAAAGAGGCGCAGGCGAACATGGGGATATTGCTCGCGGAACAGCTCCAGCTTTTCCAGAAGGATCAGACGCAGGGCATTTTCGCTGGCGCCGATGGAAACCAGACCATGCTCCAGCTCTCCGTTCTGGCGGATTTCCTCCTCGCCGATGGACAGCTGCTCAAAAGCCAGGGCAACGTGTTCATAAAGCTGGCGGCCTTCCGGTGTAAGTGCGATTCCCTTGTTGGAGCGGAGAAAGAGCGTACATTTCAGCTCCTGCTCCAGGTTGTTCATACAGCGGGTGATATTTGGCTGGTTGTTGTGAAGAGCTCTTGCTGCCTTGGTAAAGCTCTTATACTGGGCTACATAATAAAAGATCCGGTAGTAGTCGTAAGTGATCATGTATTGTCTCCATCCTGTGATATGATTTTAATATGTTTACGATATTAATAATACTTTTTACATTTGCTTCTGAGCAAACTATAATACACCCGAGGAAAAAAATCAATGACAGGAGTGATTTAGAGTGGTTTCAGGAGGCAGAAAGCTGCAGAGCGCAGACCGGCAGATGTCAGAAGCTTTTATCACAAGTGTATTTCTGGCAATGTCCGGCGGATTTCAGGATGCCTACACATACTTTACAAGAGATGAGGTGTTTTCCAACGCCCAGACAGGCAACGTGGTTCTGATGAGCCAAAATTTTATGACAGGACAGTGGGGAGACGGTTTAAGGTATCTGTTTCCTGTTTTAGCCTTTGCCATTGGTGTTGTAGCGGCGGAGCGGATCCAGAGTACCTTTAAATATGCAAAAAAACTTCACTGGAGGCAGATGATCCTGCTGATCGAGATCCTGATCCTTTTTGTGGTGGGATTTATGCCGGGAGAATTGGATATGCTGGCAACCGTACTGGTATCCTTTTCCTGCGCCATGCAGGTACAGACCTTCCGGAAGGTGGGCGGTTATTCCTATGCAAGCACTATGTGCATCGGAAATTTACGAAGCGGCACGGCGGCGTTGTCCGTGTATTGTCGTGAAAAACGTCCGGAACAGCTGAAGCAGGCTCTTTATTATTTCGGAATAATTTTCTTTTTTGCCATTGGAGCCGGTGGCGGAGGAAATCTGTCCATGAGGCTGGGGATCCCGGCAATCTGGGTATCGGATGTTTTGCTTCTGATCAGCTTTATTCTGATGTTTTCCAGTAAACATAGAGATTAGAAAGGGTGAGGAATTGTGGAAAACAGCACATTATTCCCAAGAGAGGAAAAGGCGGAGCTTTTATTTGAAAAGATCCTGAAGGATCCGGAGGCGTGCAGACGGCTGACGGAGACCTTCTATGAATCCATGGATGCGGATACAGACATAGAATGCGGATATCTTCCTCCGGAAAAATTCGCCTATGCATTGCTGGACGCATATAAAAACCGTGATCTGACAGCTCTCCTTATGGCGATCTGCCAGAACAGTATGTTTGATCTTCTGCGAAATTCTTTTCTGGCACCGTTCAGGTTCAATGCAGATGGACAGGAGAATCCGGTATTTCTCACAGATGAAAAAGGAAATTTTCTGCGGGAAAAGGGAATCCATGTAAGTGACAGGGATTACGACCGATTTCGCAGGATATACAGGGAGAAACCTGGTGTAAAGATGTATCTGGCGTATGGCTACCGGAAGCGACATGCCTATGATGAAGCTACCATGGAAGTAGAAGAGTACAAAATGGGCGAACATATCGGTGTGCTGCTGGTGTATGAGCTTCCGGACAGCGTAAGGGAAAAAGAAACGGAGGCACAGGCCTATGCGGCTGTATGGGATATCATGATGGCAATTCAGAAGAAGCTTCCAAGAGCTTTTGTGTATTATGGGCAGGATTCTGTGGAGGATGGTGGAAAACGTTATGACGGACTGGGCGTTTTTCTACCCATCCATAAATTTGCGGACCGCCTGGAAAAAATGATCGGGATCGCGGATGAGATCGTAATGAAATAGAATGTACAAAAAAGGACTGCTTTTGTATTGCTCCGGTTATCAGAAGGATAGCTGATGACCGGAAGCTACAGAAAGCAGTCCTTTTTGTATGCCCATCAGGTGCAGTAGCGGAACATTTTGTCCGTAAGGATCCTGGCGAAAATAAGGCCCAGGGGAAGAGCAACGATGATCAGAATCGCAGCTGCAAACCAGGAGGCGGAAACATTCAGGGACATGATTCCCAGATTGTAGATTGCCCGGTAGAGATAAAGTCCGGGAACCATGATCACAATGGATGGTACGGTAATGGAAATCCTGGGATATCCCACTTTGGTTTTGATGAGGGAGGCCAGAAGTCCGGCTGTCAGTGCTCCGAAAAAAGCCGCGGCAGCAGGTGGGAAACCGGCAAGATCAACAAGCTCCAGACGTAAAGTGTTGGACAGTGCGCCGATGAAGGCTGCAGCTGCGGCTAGACGGACAGGGCTGTTGAACATGAACGAAAAGCCGAATACCCCGCAGAAGCTTGCCAGAAGCCGGAACAGGATCCTCTGAGCTGCCGAAAGCTCCAGAGGCAGGAAATCCACAGGCTTCAGATGAAGAAGCAGTGCCATCAGCCAGGCAGAGACAGCAGCCACCATTACAACAATAATGGCGTAGGCCAGTCGTTCCAGACCGGAACGCATATCCAGCTTGGCAAGGTCGATCCCGCTTGTGATAAACGGAAAGCCCGGAATGATAAACAGCATGGAACAGATGTACCCGGCCTCATGCTGGACGGAAATGTGGAACAGAAGCTCTGCCAGCTTCAGGAATCCTGCATATACAAGACAGGCAGAGGAAACAGAAACTGCAATGCACATAAACAGAGTAAAATGATGCTTGCCAAGCTTGCAGCGGATGGCGTTTCCTATGCCTGCGCCTGCAAAAGCCAGGATCATTTCCAGCGGGCCACCGCCCAGAAGAAAAGTAAATGCACCACAGGCCAGTGCAGAAGCCAGTCCCAGGGCGGTAGGGGAATAAAGCCCGTGGATCCGCTCGATCTCATCTAACTGACTGTGCAGTGCTTCACCGCTCATATGGATACCCTCCGCAGGAAAATCACTGACAAAATGTTCCAGCCTGTTCAGCCTGGAAGTATTTACGCCGGTGGTAGTCAGACTAAGTGCATGGGAAAAACTGCTCTCACCGTCAAAGCAGGTGTAGCTTATGGACATCAGTCCGATATCTGCGGAGCAGGTGATGCCAAGTGCTTCTGACAATGTATTCATGGAACTCCGTACCCGCCAGGCACCGGTCCCACAGGAGAGAAGCATCATGCCTGTACGGCCGATCAGGGAAGCTTTTTCGGAAAGAGAAGCCTCGGTGATGGGCTGGCTGTTCCTGGCGCTTACGTAGTTGTGCCAGGGGATTTTCATATGATTACGTTTAACCGGAATATCTGACACAGAAATCACTTCTTTCTATATATTAAAATAGTATAGTTATTATTATAAATATATATAATAACTATAATCAGATATATTGTAGCCATTATTCTGAAAAAGTCAAGTGTAGATGAAATAAAATCTGACAGTACTAAAACGTCACTGTTAAAGATTTATCATTTTTTTGCGGAAAATGAATTTTTTTGGTTGCTTTTACGTACAATTTATGTATAATTGTGGATAGGGATGTTGGAATGACCAATTCCTATGGCAGGATGACAAAAACCTGCAAGAGTAGGTGGCTATCATAATTACTATTAAAGAAGAGAGGTAAATGTTAAGATGGCAAAAATCGATTTAACAAAGTATGGTATTACCGGAACAACTGAGATCGTGTACAATCCTTCTTACGAGACATTATTCGAGGAAGAGACCAAACCAGAGCTTGAGGGATTTGAGAAAGGTCAGGTCAGCGAGCTTGGTGCTGTCAACGTAATGACAGGTATCTACACAGGACGTTCCCCTAAAGACAAATATATCGTTATGGATGAGAACTCCAAAGACACAGTTTGGTGGACATCCGATGAGTACAAAAACGATAACCATCCGGCAACTCAGGAAGCATGGGCTGCAGTTAAAGATCTTGCTAAGAAAGAGCTTTCCAACAAGAGACTTTTCGTAGTAGATGCATTCTGCGGAGCTAACAAAGATACACGTATGGCTATCCGTTTCATCGTTGAGGTTGCTTGGCAGGCACACTTCGTAACAAACATGTTCATTCAGCCGACAGCTGAGGAGCTTGAGAACTTTGAGCCAGATTTCGTTGTTTACAACGCATCCAAGGCTAAAGTTGAGAACTACAAAGAGCTGGGTCTTAACTCTGAGACAGCTGTAATGTTCAACATTACAAGCCGTGAGCAGGTTATCGTTAATACATGGTACGGCGGAGAGATGAAGAAAGGTATGTTCTCCATGATGAACTACTATCTGCCGCTTAAGGGCATCGCTTCCATGCACTGCTCTGCAAACACAGACCTTAACGGAGAGAACACAGCAATCTTCTTCGGTCTTTCCGGAACAGGTAAAACAACACTTTCCACAGATCCTAAGCGTCTCCTGATCGGTGATGACGAGCACGGCTGGGATGACAACGGAGTATTCAACTTCGAGGGTGGATGCTACGCTAAGGTTATCAACCTTGACAAAGAGTCTGAGCCGGACATCTACAATGCGATCAAGAGAAACGCTCTTCTTGAGAACGTAACACTTGATAAAGATGGAAAGATCGACTTCGCTGACAAGAGCGTAACAGAGAACACACGTGTTTCCTACCCGATCAACCACATCGAGAACATCGTTCGCCCGGTATCTTCTGCACCGGCAGCTAAAGAAGTTATCTTCCTGTCCGCAGATGCATTCGGCGTACTTCCTCCAGTATCTATCCTGACACCGGAGCAGACACAGTACTACTTCCTTTCCGGATTCACAGCTAAACTTGCTGGTACAGAGCGTGGAATCACAGAGCCTACTCCTACATTCTCCGCTTGCTTCGGACAGGCATTTCTTGAGCTTCACCCGACAAAATATGCTGAGGAGCTCGTTAAGAAAATGGAGAAGAGCGGTGCGAAAGCATACCTCGTTAACACAGGATGGAACGGAACTGGAAAACGTATCTCCATCAAAGATACTCGTGGTATCATCGATGCTATCCTTGACGGATCTATTCTTAAAGCTCCGACAAAGAAGATCCCATTCTTCAACTTCGAGGTTCCGACAGAGCTTCCAGGCGTAGATCCTGCAATCCTTGACCCACGTGACACATATGCAGACGCTGCAGAGTGGGAGACAAAGGCTAAAGATCTTGCTGCAAGATTCGTTAAGAACTTTGTTAAATATGAAGGAAATGCTGCTGGTAAAGCACTCGTTGCTGCTGGCCCGCAGGCATAATCGATCATTCCAACTGAATACAGATCGTAGATTTGACCGGGAGTGGATTTATCCGCTCCCGGTTTTTTGACAAACAACTGAGGATCTATTATTTGATATAGAACTGTGCAGTGCGAAGCATGTTTCCAGACATGGAATAAACAAAAAGTTGAAGATATCTACCTGTAAAATAAAAAACTTTGGCTTGACTAACAAAGGGCATATGGTGTATCCTTTCTGAGAAGTTAAGCGGGAGACCCGTAAGACTGTAAAAATTCTCTTTGCACTGCATTACATTCGAACAGGATGCGAGATCAACAGTACAAACTGAGCAGGCGATGCTTTTCGGAATCGAAAATATTTATCGAAGGCATGGGGCCGGGCCGCAGGAAGCGGCAGCGGATATGGATTTAAACGTAATTGCAAAGAACCTGCATTCACGGAATATGAGGTGAAGCAGAATGTGACTTTGCTTTCAGACATATCTGCGGGACAGTGTATGTTTCGCAGGTATGTCTTTTTTACTGCAAAATATGGATGGAACAGAAGGTAGAAGCTGGGATATCCCTATACAGAAAAGAAAGAACACCGGCGGAAAATCGCACTGCAGCGAGTAGTGAAGGAACCGTCGGTTTTTTCACGGAAAATGTTGTGCCATAAGAAGAACCTGATCATATATTTAAAAGGAGGTCCTGTTTATGGAACACACAGAAAACAAAACAATTATACATGATACAGAAAAAACAGCTTCATGGGAACAGCAGACAGCAATGAAAGTATCCGGGATCAGTATTCTGGTAAACCTTTTATTATCTGTATTTAAACTGATCGCAGGTATTGTGGCACATTCAGGAGCAATGATCTCGGATGCCATTCATTCTGCATCAGATGTGGGAAGCACCTTCATCGTAATCATCGGTGTCCGTCTTTCTACAAAGAAATCAGACAAAGAGCACCAGTACGGACATGAAAGAATGGAGTGTGTTTCTTCCATTGTCCTTGCAGGAATGCTGCTTGTCACTGGTCTCGGGATCGGAATTACCGGTGCCCGTGATATCGTAAAAAGCACATCCGGTGGAACCATTGCCATTCCGGGAACACTTGCACTGATTGCAGCAGTGGTATCCATTGTGGTAAAAGAGTGGATGTTCTGGTATACAAGAGGTGCCGCAAAGAAGATTAATTCAGGAGCCCTGATGGCAGATGCATGGCACCATCGTTCAGATGCACTTTCCTCTATCGGAGCGTTTGTCGGCATCTTCGGTGCAAGACTGGGATACCCGATCCTGGACCCGATCGCCAGTATCGTGATCTGCGTTATGATCGCCAAGGCATCGATCGACATTTTCAGGGATGCCATTGACAAGATGGTAGATCATTCCTGTGATGCAAAAACTGAGGAATTCATGAAGAGAGAGATCCTCAAGGTACCGGGCGTCAGAAGAGTAGACCTTCTTAAAACCCGTCTTTTCGGATCCAAGATGTATGTGGATATCGAGATCGCAGCAGATGGAAGTATTTCCCTTTTTGATGCACATGATATTGCGGAAAATGTACATCATACGATCGAGAATAAATTCAAAGATGTAAAGCACTGTATGGTGCATGTAAATCCGATCAACGGATAAAAAACAAGCTGCCGGAGCGACTGTGATCGTCATCCGGCGGCTTGTTTTTGTATAGAGAAACACCCGGTAGGGGAGCTACCGGGTGTTTCGAGGGGAGTATAAATAATTAAATAAAGGGTTATGTAAAAAAAATTTTTGAAGGGTAAATTCTTTTTACAAGAATGATTATAATATAAACTGGAAAAAAAAGCAATATGATTTTGGCGAATAATCTCCAAACTTTTTGGGATACTATTTCCTGTAATAAAAAGCGGCAGAAAGCTTCGGAAAGCCGTAAAATCAACTTCATCAGGAGGTAATTCAAATGGCGAAAAATTACGAAACAGACAGAAATGAGTCTAATTATGCAGGAAAAAATCACGGGGAAAGTGCTTCCAGAAACTGCGGAAAAAACAGCTCTAAGAACAGTTCGGGAAATTCTTCCAGAAACAGTTCCAAAAGCAGCTACGGAAACAAAATTTCCGATGAATATGATTCTGAGAAGGACAGAGGCTCTGACAGATATTAAAGGATAAGAAAAGCGGGAAAAGTCAGAGATGGCTTTTCCCGCTTAAATACATATAAGGGAACATTCACCCGGAAGCTTCCATATAATATACCAAAAAGAGGAGATTTTTTCCATGTTTCAGATCGAAACTATCTCTGCAAAAATGCTGGATTATTATGTGGAGCGCAGCGACGCTGTTATCATAGATCTCCGGGATCCTGCTGCCTACAGAAGGGGACATGTCCGGAACGCGGTAAATATTCCATACAGAGAGCTGGAGGAATATCTTGAGAAAAAACAGGATCAGAAATATCGTTTTCCCAAAGATAAGCTGCTGATATTTTACTGCGACCGCGGCGGCGCCAGCATGCAGGCTGCCCGGAGCCTGGCAAGACAGGGCTGTCGTACCAGGTCCGTGATCGGTGGATTTGCAGCCTACAGAGGGAGAAATCTTGTGCGCGGATAAAAAAAGCGGACGATATCAAAATAGATTGCGAATGCATATCTGTAACAAATCTTGTATTTTAAAGGAAATCATGATAATGTAAAGAACAGAGATAAAAAACAACACAAATTACAAGGAGAAAAGCTTATGAAATATATGTTTGCGTCCGATGTACATGGTTCGGCATATTACTGCCGGAAAATGCTGGAAGCATATGACAAGGAGAAGGCGGAGAGACTGGTGCTTCTGGGAGATCTGCTTTATCACGGACCAAGAAATGACCTTCCGAAGGAATACGCACCAAAGGAAGTCATCCGCCTTTTAAATGAGAGAAAAAACCAGATCTATGCAGTACGCGGAAACTGTGAGGCAGAGGTGGATCAGATGGTCCTGGACTTCCCGGTTATGGCAGATTACTGTATCCTTGCCATCGAAGGAAAAACGATGTACGCCACACACGGTCATATCTATAATAAGGATAATCTTCCGCCGATGATGGACGGAGACATTCTGATCCACGGCCATACACATGTGCTGAAGGCAGAAAATATGGGGAATTATATCCTTCTGAACCCAGGTTCCGTATCCATTCCAAAGGAAGGTAACCCGCCGACCTATGCAATCCTTGAGAACGGAATTTTTACCATTAAAGATTTTGAAGGAAATACAGTACGGGAGATCACTTTATGAATCTGTGGGAATTAACGGCGCCCTGTCATTTTGGAACAGAGGCGGTGCTGAAGCGTGAAATACTGGATCTTGGCTATGAAGTGACCAGGGTGGAAGACGGAAGAGTAACCTTTGAGGCTGATGCCCAGGGTGTGGCAGACGCCAATCTGTTCCTTCGTACCACAGAACGTGTGCTTCTGAAAATAGGCGAAGTAAAGGCCGAGACTTTTGATGAGCTTTTTGAAAAGACCAAGGCTCTCCCATGGGAGAATTACATACCGAAAAACGGTAAATTCTGGGTAGCCAAGGCAAACTCCATCAAAAGTAAGCTTTTCAGTCCATCTGATATCCAGTCCATTATGAAAAAAGCCATTGTAGAGCGTCTCAAAGGCATCTACGGGATTTCCTGGTTTCCGGAAGATGGTCCGGAATTTCCTATCCGTGTGGCCTTTATGAAAGACGTAGCTCTGATCGGGATCGACACCTCAGGAGTATCCCTTCATAAGAGAGGGTATCGCCAGATGACTGTCAAGGCACCTATTACCGAGACTCTTGCCAGCGCTCTTCTGATGCTTACTCCCTGGAAAAAGGACCGTATTCTTGTCGATCCGTTCTGCGGAAGCGGTACCTTTCCCATTGAGGCGGCAATGATGGCAGCGGATATGGCACCGGGACTGAACCGTCATTTTCTGGCCGAGAGCTGGGAGCATCTGATACCGAAGGAATGCTGGGAGGATGCAAGAGAAGAAGCCAGAGAACGTGTAAATCTTGATATTGAAACCGATATCCAGGGCTTTGATATTGATGCAGCTGCCATTAAGGCAGCGCGCGCCAACGCAAAAATGGCAGGAGTGGACAGGCTGATCCATTTCCAGCAGCGCCCAGTCAGTGAACTCCGCCATTCCAAACCCTTTGGTTTTATCGTGACAAATCCGCCATATGGTGAGCGGATCGAAGAAAAATCCAATCTCCCTGCATTGTACCGTGAGATCGGTGAAAGCTATAAGGGGCTGGATCGCTGGTCCATGTATCTGATCACTGCCTATGACAAGGCAGAGAATGACATCGGCCGAAAGGCAGATAAAAACCGTAAGATTTATAACGGAATGATGAAAACCTACTATTACCAGTTTCTTGGACCACGTCCGCCGAAGAAAGGAAGTATTAAAGAATGAAAAAGATCATTTTTGCTACCGGAAACGAGGATAAAATGAAGGAAATCCGAAGGATACTTGCGGATCCTTCCCTGGAGATCCTTTCCCTGAAGGATGCCGGGATCCATGCGGATATTGAAGAAAACGGAAAAAGCTTTGAAGAAAATGCCATGATCAAGGCAGAAGCCATCAGTAAAATGACCGGCGAGATCGTTCTGGCAGATGATTCCGGTCTGGAGATCGACTATCTGAACAAAGAGCCGGGAATCTATTCCGCACGCTATATGGGTGAGGATACTTCTTATCATATTAAAAACGCAAACCTGATCCAGCGTCTGGAAGGTGTACCCGATGAGAAACGTACTGCACGTTTTGTATGTGCTATTGCGGCAGTTTTCCCGGATGGCAGAAGAAAGACAGTCCGTGCTGCCATGGAAGGCCGCATCGGCTACGAGGAAAAAGGGGAGAATGGCTTTGGCTATGACCCGATCTTTTATCTTCCGGAATATGGCTGTACTTCCGCAGAGCTTTCCATGGAAGAAAAGAACAGGATCAGCCATCGTGGAAAAGCTCTTTGCCTTATAAAGGAAGAGCTTGTATGAAGGTGCTGATCGTAAGCGATACTCACGGAAGAGATGAAAACCTGGAGATCGCGATAAATCGGGAGGCTCCTTTTGACATGCTGGTACATTGTGGAGATGTGGAAGGCAGAGAATTTTATATCGAAGCCCTTGCAGAATGTCCCTGCAGTATTGTGTCCGGAAATAATGATTTTTTCTCGGATCTTCCGAGAGAAGATGTGATCGAGGTCGAGGGAAATAAGATCCTGGTAACTCATGGTCATTACTACGGTGTATCCATGGCCTTTGATCAGCTGGCAGAAGCTGCCCGCTCAAGGGGATGCAATGCGGCTTTTTTCGGACATATCCACGTACCGGTTGTTGAAAAGGAATCAGGTGTGCTTCTGGTAAATCCCGGAAGTCTGGCTTATCCCAGACAACGGGGACGCCGTCCAAGCTATGCAGTAATGGAGACAGATGGAAAGGGCGAAATGCACGTAGAGATCCGTTACCTCTGATTCCGGAAGAAAAAACAAATAAACTGTCATAATTGATAAAATTTGTGCCAATATTCAGCATATATTAGTCAAAAACGATTGCGAAAGTCAGCTATGTGCTATATAATGAACAAGTAGTTGTTTTCTAGTAATATAGAGCATTCTTTAGGGTACTGACCATGAATGGGTCTCGTTCCTGAGAATGCAGCAGAGCGGAATGAGAAGGTCCGCTTTACATAAATGAAGGGGGAAAATACAGATGACTGCGGTTATTATAGGGAGTATCGGCTTTTTATGCTGCTTCCTGTATGATCATAACAGTATCCGATTGAAAAAAAGCTTTCTTCATCCGTTTTTTAGCATAGGATGTTTCCTGATCGCAGTGTCAACAGGTCTGGTGATCCGGAGCTGCTGGCCGCGGCGGGGAAGTTCTTTTTTTATTTCTGCTGTTTTTCTGACAGCAGCGATTCTGTTTCTGGGACTGTTGATCTATACATTGTTTTTTGCGCTGCCCTTTGATGAGACATATGTCAAAGAAAATCATGAAAGGCTGGCCTATACAGAGGGTGTTTATGCACTCTGCCGACATCCTGGCGTTCTGTGGTTCGCCGGATTTTATTTTTGCCTGGCCGGATTTCTGGGATCCGGGAAGGCACTTGGGGCTTTTGGGGTCCTTATCGTGTGGAACATATTGTACATTTTTTACCAGGACAGGATCGTGTTTCCGGAAACATTCAGTAATTACGGAGCGTATCAGCAGACAACTCCCTTTCTGATCCCAGACCGAAACAGTACAGCTGCCTGCATAAAAACATGGCGAAAAGGGGGGAAAAGGCGGTGAGTCTTGGCGAAAAGCTTCGAAAACAGCAGTATGATGCTATCTGGAAAGAATATTGCGGATTTCTTGATCTGACAATGCAGGATTACATGAAGATCCAGAATCGCCTGATGGAAGAGCAGATCCAGCTCTGGTCAGACTGTGAACTGGGCAAAAGCATTCTGAAGGGCAGGAGACCATCCGGGATCGATGAGTTCCGTCGGCTGGTACCTCTTACCACTTATGAGGATTATGCGGATATGCTCCTCCAGAAGAGAAGTGAAACTCTTCCGGGGAATCCGATCATCTGGATACAGACGACCTGGGAAGGCGGACGCCATCCGATAAAGGTAGCACCATACACAAGAAGTATGCTGGATACCTACAGGAACAATGTAGTTGCCTGCCTCATATTGGCTACAAGCCGTGAAAAGGGCAAATTTGATGTGGAGGAAACGGACAAGATCCTTTACGGACTGGCACCGCTGCCTTTTGCTACCGGCCTTTTTCCACTGGCGCTGAAAGAAGATATCGACATCCGTTTTCTTCCGGAAGTGGAAGATGCGGTAAATATGAGCTTTGGTGAGCGGAATAAAGAGGGCTTCAAGATGGCCATGAAACAGGACGTGGAATTTTTCTTCGGACTTGGAAGTGTGGCCTATGCAGTAAGCCAGAGCCTCACCGGAAGCGTATCATCAGGAAAAAGCAAAATCTCCTTTTCGGAACTTCTGCAGTATAAACCAAAGATGCTGAAAAGGATCCTGAATGCCAAAAAGATCTGTAAGAAGGAGAAACGGGAGCTTCTTCCGAAAGACCTTTTTCACCTGAAGGGATTTATGGTGGCAGGAACCGACAACCAGTGCTATAAGGATGATCTGGAGGAAATGTGGGGAGTTCGGCCCATGGAGCTTTTTGCAGGAACGGAACCTTCCATTATAGGAACCGAGACCTGGACCAGGAACGGAATGTACTTTTTCCCGGATACCTGCTTTTATGAATTTATCACCGAAAAGGATATGCTCCATAATTATGAGGATCCCACGTTCACTCCTCCGACCTATCTTATGGATGAGGTTGTTCCCGGGGAGAAATATGAGCTTGTGATCACTGTGTTGAAGGGCGGAGCCTTTGCCAGGTACCGTGTGGGAGATATGTATCGGTGCGTGGGTCTTACCAACCAGGAGGACCGGACACAGATCCCAAGATTTGAGTACATAGACCGTGTTCCGTGGATCATTGATATCGCAGGCTTTACCAGGATTTCGGAAAATGGTATCAAAAGTGTGATCCAGCTGTCCGGGCAGCCGGTTACGGATTGGATCGCAGTGAAAGAATATAATGAGAAAAAACGCCCATATCTGCATCTTTATATAGAAGTAAAAAAAGAAGCGCTGATGTATCAGGCTATGAGCACGGATATTCTGAAAGAACTTCTGACCACGTATTTCAAATATATCGATCAGGATTACCGGGATCTGAAGAAAATCCTGGGAATGGATCCCCTTGTGGTGACCATCCTGCGCTGTGGTACCTTTCATCTGTATGAGTCCAGAAAAGGACGGAAACCACGGCATATGAGCACTCCTTATTATGAGGTGGCGGAACTTTTGAGACTGCAGGATGAGATCGGATTAGGGAATATGAGGAAGTAACTATGGAAAGCTATATATCATTTTCAATCATTTCAGTTTTTTTCTATACATTTATGATACTGACTCTTCTGGCTGGTAAGCGCAGCCGGATCATCAACAGTTTCATGTGTGTGCTGGGAGGAATGCTCTGCTGGACGCTGGGCTCTTTTCTGATGCGTATGGAAGCAGGCCCCTCGTACATCCTGTGGTATTATGTGTCTCTGGCAGGAATCCTGTTTCTGCCATATTTTTACTATGTGTTCATCAGCGAATTCATGGGAGTGCGTATGGGCAGAAAAAGCAAGATCCCATTGCTTTTGATGATGCTGCTTTTTGTGATCAACATCCCGGGCGGGATCATCCTGCGCTGGCCAGATCTGATCCGTAAAAACGGTGGTGCGCATTTTGTTTATAAGATCACACCCTGGTTCCTTCTGTTCTTTGTGGTATCAGGAATCACCATTATCCAGATTTTTATTACCATGTACCGCGGATGCCGGAGACATCCCGGATACCGCAAACAGATCGAACCGATCCTTGTGGGGATACTGATCATTTTTGTGGGAAACCTTGCGCTGGCAGTGCCGGCATTTTCCGGATTCCCCATTGATATTGTCAGCGGTCTGATCAATGCTGTCCTGATGCTTTATGCACTGACCAGAAGACGGCTGTTCCAGATGCGCCGTCTTGCGTCAGATGGGGTTTGCTTTGGTGTGGGCGTGGTCCTGACGGTAGTACTGTTTATCAATCTTTCACCGTACCTGATGAGTTATATCCGAATGTTGCTCCCTGCAGCCAGTGAGTATCATGTGCTGATCTTTTCTTTCGTTTTTCTCATATCTGCATGGCTGGTCACAGTGCTGTGGAAATGTCTGATGAACAATGTTTTTATCAAAAAAGAGATCCAGCAGTCTCAGGAGCTGAAAGATTTCAGCCAGTCAGTATCCAGGACACTCCGGGTAGGAGAGATCCTGCGCAATACGGTAAATGTGCTGAAGGAAACTACCAATGCAGGACGGATCTATATTTGTCTGAGAGACAAAAAATCAGGGGAATATCAGGCTGTTTACAGCAACCGTCCGTTGAACGATCTGACCTTTTCGCTGAAAGCGGATAATCCGGTGGTCACCTGGCTTACCAGAAATGAGGACTGTGTGGTGATCCGGGATTTTCGTTCTTCCACAGCCTACAAATCCATGTGGGAGTCGGAGAAACATATGTTTTCAGAGCTGGGTATCGAATACTGTGCAGGTCTTCGACAAAATGATGATCTGGCCGGGATCATTGCGATTTCCGGTGACGGACACAGGAATCTGAACCATAATGACCTTGCCATGCTGTCTTCGGTCAGCTCAGTAGCTTCTATTGCCATCAAAAATGCCAGACTTTATGAGGCGGCATGGACTGAGGCAAGGACCGATGAACTGACGGGCCTTCTGAACCGGAAATATTTTTATGAGATCCTGGATGAGGAATACGAAAAAAATAAAGAGGGTTCGCTTGCACTGATCCTGTTCAATATTGATGATTTCAAGCTGTACAATCAGCTGTACGGAAATCAGCAGGGAGATGTTGCACTTCGAAAGGTGGCAGATATCATCCAGGCAAGTGTGGGAGAACAGGGATATGTGGCACGTCACAGTGCCAAGGAATTTGCGGTCCTGATGCCAAATTACGATATTTTTTCCGCCAGAAATCTGGCAGAATCCATACAGAAGCAGATCCTGCATATGCGCAACGATTCTGCAGACTACAAGCTGAAGATCCTTACGGTAAGCGTGGGGATCAGTGCGGCGCCTTATGCGGCACGCTCAGCAAAGGAACTTCTGGATAATGCGGACCTGGCAGTATATCATGTAAAGCGCAGCGGTAAAAACGGCATCGAGATTTTTGACACCATGCTGAAGGAAAGCCTGGATGCAGAAAATGCGGGTAAGAAATCCGATCATGAACATATTTATCAGTCCTATGAATCCACGATCTATGCGCTGACTGCAGCCATTGATACCAAAGATCATTATACCTTCGGACATTCCAACAATGTGGCTTATTACGCAACAAGTCTTGCGAAGGCGCTGAACTATACAACGGAAATGGTGGAGATCATCCGTCAGGCGGCGCTTCTTCATGATGTTGGAAAGATCGGGATCCCGGAGCATATCCTGAATAAAGAAGGCAAGCTTACGGATGAAGAGTATGAGATCATGAAAGGTCATGTGGAAGCGTCCATCGGGATCATCCGTCACCTTCCGTCGCTGGATTATGTTATCCCTGCGGTTATCGGTCATTACGAACGTTATGACGGAAACGGCTATCCAAGGAGGATCGCGGGAGAAGATATCCCGGCATCTGCAAGGATCCTCTGCATCGCAGATTCCTTTGATGCCATGACATCCAAACGTTGTTATAAAGAACTGATGCCAGTGGAAAAAGCTCTTCGGATCATAAGAGAAGAGGAAGGAAAACAGTTCGATCCGGATATGGCGGAGGTATTTATCCACATATTTCGGGAAGGAAAGATCCATCTGGCAGAACCGGCGGAGCTGAAACGGGAAGAAAAAGCATAAAGAATATTAAGATTACGGGTCTGACAAGCTATGTCAGACCCGTTTTTGTGAAGAATATGAAGAAAGTTTTATTTATCATCTCCGGTAAGGCGAAGTACATCCCGGATCTCATCCACATTCATATCCAGGATCACGGCAAGCTCATCAATGGTGAATTTGGTGGCGTCATCATCGTCTGTGAGTTCTTTAACCGCAGCCTCCAGGTTTTCTACCTTGGATACCAGATAGTCGTCACGGAATTTCTGTTGTGTCTGTTCCTCAATGGCATGAAGGATCCCACTGCGGATACGACCACGCATCCAGGCATCGTTTTTCTCCTGTGGGTCTGTCTCTTTGAGAGACGCCAGAAGGGCCAGATTTGCCTCCTGAATGAGATCAGCCAGGTGGATTTCCTCACAGTTCAGTTCAGCGGCCATCTGGGCTGCCTGAGCCATGTAGAACTGTGTCAGTGCACCTTCGGCAGCAGTGTCTCCCTTTGCAAAGGCCTGAAAGAGGGACGCGAGATCATCCGGATCAAGTCCCTCCGGGGAAAAGCTTTCCATATAGTCACTGAGATAAGCCTGTTCCTCGGCAGTAAGAGCAGCACGGGTACCCGGAAGCTCTTCTTTGTCGCTGGATTCGGATGAAACAGCATCTGCTCTGGCAGCACCGGTGCCTTCATCGGCGCCTTCGATGGTGATCCCTTTTAATTTGAGATACTGCAGGATCTTTACAAGCTGTGAAGTGCTCAGATCCGATTCATCGAAATGGTCACGGATCTGCTGCTGGGAGAGCTGCTTATTGTTTTCCTCAGCGATGGCACAGATGTCATTAAGCTTCTGCTGAAATAATTTTATATCCATGTAAAAACATCTCCTTATTATTTGCTTTTTTTCTTGACTTTAATTATGGTTTCATGATACCATAAGCCAGTCGCAAATGACAAGAAAACCTTTAAATAGGCGGAAAAAACGTGAAAAAAAGTTTTTTTAAAAAAATTCAAAAAAGGTGTTGACATTTGTAGATTGCTATAATATAATATCACTTGTCGTCAGGCAGGAAACGAAAACGAAACACAAACGAAGACGACAACAACTTAATAAAAACCATAAGTAAATGGTACATCGGGGTGTGGCTCAGTTTGGCTAGAGCGCCTGGTTTGGGACCAGGAGGCCGCAGGTTCGAATCCTGTCACCCCGACTGCTGTAACAACAACATTACCGTTTCAGCGAAATGCGGGTGTAGTTCAATGGTAGAACACTAGCCTTCCAAGCTAGATACGTGGGTTCGATTCCCATCACCCGCTTCTCTGTATGTACAGAGAGATGTGTCTGTAGCTCAGCTGGATAGAGCAACGGCCTTCTAAGCCGTGGGTCGGGGGTTCGAATCCCTTCAGGCACGTTTCAGATGGTTCTGATTTATGGTGGGTGTGGCGCAGTTGGTTAGCGCGCCAGATTGTGGCTCTGGAGGCCGAGGGTTCGAATCCCTCTACCCACCTTATAATGGGCTATCGCCAAGCGGTAAGGCACAGGACTTTGACTCCTGCATTCGCTGGTTCGAATCCAGCTAGCCCAGGTCTCAAAAAAAGAAAGCGAAATAGCTTTATATAATGGGGTATCGCCAAGCGGTAAGGCAACGGATTCTGATTCCGTCATTCGCAGGTTCGAATCCTGCTACCCTAGCTAAAAAGAGTCTGATTATCAGGCTCTTTTTTTTTATTTCTATTAAGAATATTGAAAGATTTGTTACAGCCCTGTAATGGAATAAGCATAGATTCTTTGTTAGAATATCATTAGAAATCGGGGGTGTGTTTATGAAAAAAGTCTTGTTAATGTCGCTTGTAGCTTCTTTTATATTTCCATCCGTTGCTTTAGGGAGAAGTGGCGCAGGCGTGAAAGATGAAATCAGTATTGGGGATCAAGAAGAAAAAACGCGAATTATGTATATGAGTGAGTACCATAAAATAGGGTTTCGCTGTCTTCCGCAAGGAGAATTGATTATTCGCTGGCCTTTAGGTACAGAAGAAGAAACGCTTTATTTTGCTCTGGAATCGCCGAGCGATCCGTCAATGACTGCAGATGGAGAATCCTTTTTGGAAATTTACAGCGTAAAAGGCGGAGAAATAGAAAGTTTATCAGATAATTCCTTTGCTGTAACGGGAACAAATATGCAGACCAATATCACAATGGACTGGTCACTTCCCAGGGCAGGTATCGTTGAAAAAACAGATTTGATTATGCGTGTATCAGAAAATCAAGATATGAACGATGCAGAAACTTTTCCATTTTTGAAAATTATACCGGAGAACACACCAAATGCCATATGGCATGTATCTTCATGGAATATTAAAGAAAAGGAATATGTGGAAAAAAGTGATGTTTTAATGCAAAAAATGTTTACATATCGTCAGGAAAATGGAACATATATGATACCTGGTCGTTTTTGGGTGGAGGAATATCCCCAATATTTGGGGATAGAATGGCAATGGAATCGTGCGGATAAAACGTTTCATATTTTCAGAAATGAAAAAGAATATATCTTTACAGTTGGACAAAACTATGTTTCTGTCAACGGAGAAAGATTTTATTTTATGACAACACCTGAAATTGTAGGTGGGCGCATTTATTTGCCACTAGATATGATGAAATTAATGTGGAGCGATGAATCTGAGATCATAGAACAAGATGATGTATTGCAGCTCATTGTTTGCACTTAATCCGTTCAAAAATCAATAGCAAGGGAAAGTTTCAAAGAAAGGTGGAGAAGATGATGAAAAAAAGATGTATGGCTTTGACGCTTGCGGCGGTTATGGCGTTTTCTGTGACGGCTTTTGGGGCAAGTAATCCGGCGCAGAATGGCAAATGGGAATCGGCTTACGGGAGTGGCACAGTATCGGCAGAGAAAGAAATGTATCAGACGCTTGACCGCAGTATTTTATGTGCAGATGTTACATTTGCACTGCCTGAAAATGCCCAGGGAAAAAATCTGTATTTGGCAATGGTAGATACAGAGGACTGGCTTTCTGATGGAAAAGCAGGTTTTTTGCCTGGCTCTCTGGAAGAATGGGAAAACAATGATCTAAAGCAGATTCTAAACCCTAATGAACAGCAGATTTTTACAGTGCCTTTGACAAAGGATTTGTTAGACTTGAACGTGGTATATGATGGAGAAAGAAAAGATGGTAAAAGTATTTCTCTGGTGGCTTTAGGGGGAAGCCAGTATGCCGATAATCTTTTTGCTGAAAGCGAAGATCAATTATTGGTACAGGATTTGATTTCATTGTATCACAGTGTCAATTACAAAAATCAGATGGAAACGATTCCTTGTACCATAGATGTGACCATTGGTGCGGATACCATGCAAGTCAATGGAAAATCCTATCCACTGGATGTACCTGCATACATCAATGACGCAGGATATACCATGCTTCCTATGCGTGCCTTGGTGGAAAATCTGCTAGAAGAAGTACAGAAAAAAGTGGTTTGGGATGGGCAGTCAAAAACAGCTTTGATTTTGTGCGGCATGACAACCTATCGCTTGACTGCTGGAGAAAAAGAAGCCCAGAGAAATGGTGATAAACTTATACTGAATACACCATTGGAAATTAAAGATGGACGTGTATTCCTGCCTCTGCGAGATATGATCATGTTGTGGGAAAATGGTAAAATTGATTGGGACGCATCCACAAAAACTGTTCATATTTCCGCAGGTATGGTTCATTTTTTAGAGTAATAGACGAGAAAGTTGGGGGAAGAGATGAGCAGAAAACGCACGATGACAAAGTCTGATTGGAATAAACGAAAAAATGAGTTTGGGGTATGGAAAGTACTGAAAAACACAGAGAAAAAAGAATTTGGAGATGGATTTATCGTAAATTTTTACGACACCAATGGGCGATTGTTTTGGCGCTATGAAAGATATTGGAATAGCATAGGCAGGTTTGCCAAAGGCGATTATCGATATAGCAAACGGTTTACCTATGATGAAACCAATGGGCTCATTTGTGTTAAAAGAAAACATTCCGAAAGAAGCATGACATCCTTTTATGATGGGGAACAACTGGAGATGGAACCTCTTTCGGAAACAGAAGCCATGGATTTGCCATTCGAACTGCATCGGTTTTGGGAACGGGATAAGGCATCTGTTGGAAAGATTACATGGGATAAAGGGGAAAGCCTTTTTGGTTATTCGGTCTTTGACAAAGAAAACGGTGAAAGAATCCGTTATTATTTGCAGGATGGTTCATATTTCTGTATGATTAGCCGGGAAAATCCACAGAAACCATGGGTTTTGCGAGGACCCGCAGAAGGAAAGTATGCTTGGATGGTTTATGGTATAGAACGAAGAAAAGAAAATGAGGAAGATTTGTCTGCGCGGGTTACTGTTTATACGGATATCCTCTCTACAGAAATGTTTCTGGAAATTTTGGATTATTTCCGTTCCATGTGTTCGGGGGATATTGTCCTTTATTTGAATGGATGGTTAGCGATGCCTGCGGAAATTTCCAGAAGGAATGAACAAGAGGCGAAAAAACGGAACATTAACTTTTTTTTCGTGTATTAAGTCATTGGAAAAGTCGGAAGCAATTGCTTCCGGCTTTTCTTTTGCCTGTAAAATGAAAAAAATAAAATTTGCTGTCAGAATTTTTATTTTCTCTGCGAATAGTAGAGTGTAGCAGGATTTTGCAAGAAATGGAGGGAAAATATTATCATACAGGAAAAAGGGGGAAAGATGATGGAGGATAAAGAACTGCTCAGGGTGATGCAGCAAAAACCTGAACATGGTATAAGTTTGGTGATGAAACAATATGCAGCTTTATGTTATTACATCGTAAAACAAAAATTATCAGATTTTTCGCAGGAGGAAGTAGAAGAATGTGTCAGTGACGTATTTCTGGCATTTTATCATCAGTATACAGCTATAGATTTGGAGCGTGGCAGCATCAAAGGATTTCTTTCGGTGCTTTCCCGCAGAAAAGCTATTGATCGTTGGCGAAGATTGGCAGGAAAAGAAACATTACCTTTACAGGAAGCAATCACAACAAGCGATTCATTGGAACAGCAGGAGGAGCGAAAAATATTGTTGGATGCGGTGTTGGCGTTGGGGGACCCCGATGCAAAAATTGTTATATTGAAATATTATTTCGGTTATCCCACAAAAAAGATTGCGGAGATATTTGGATTGAAAGAAAATACTGTAGATCAGAAAGTGCGGCGCAGTCTGGCAAAGGTGAAAGCGATTCTGGAAGGAGGTGACTGCCATGAAGTATGATTGGGAAGAAATGCTGGATCGACTGGAAGAAAAAGACTTGATTGAATTTTTGCCGGAAACATTGCCGGAAATGGATGAAGTTACCCGAAAAAGAATTGAAAAACGTACATTACAGAAAATCAGAAAAGAACGCAATCGTTTCAGCAGGAAACAGATTGTGGCAGTCCTGATTTGTCTGGTAGCTGTATTGGGCATTGCCGGCAGAGAACCGATCCAGGCGGCTTTTGAGCGGCTGTTTTATTATCTGCCGGGGGCTGGTATGTATGTGGATGAAGAAGGGAATACCCTTTACGAAGCGGAAATCATCAATGGAGAATTCACGGAAAATGATATTCATGTGCGGCTGAAGAATGTGTATGCGGAAAATCACACAGTCAATATGGAAGTGGAAATGACGGGGGATTTATTGGAACTGACACAAGAGGCGTATGAGCCAGATTCCAAAGATAAATATGAGCAACTGGAGGAAATGTACGCAGTTACTATAGAATATGATGGAAAACAGGATAAACTTACCCATGGTAACAAAGGTGCTTTAGTAGAGGATAAGGATAATACCTATGTTATTACCCGGTATAGAAGAGATTACCAGCGATATGTGAAAAATGCGGAACAGACCTATGTTTTGCATATCGCGGGATTTGAAAACGCCCTTTCCTTCCGTTTGACCGCCAATACTGGAAAAGAACAGCCGGAAAATATCGGTGCCAGTCAGACAAAAAATGGCATTACGGTCACCGCAGGAGCGGAAGTGACGGAAGAAGGCATCTGGTTTGAATATTATGTTTTGAGTGAAGAAATTCTGGCAGAAACAGATCAGACACATCGCTTTATTGCCATTTCCCTTCCATATGAGTATTTTCAATGGAACGATGTTCCTGAGGCTGAATTATATCAGCGGAGATATGTGATGAATCGAAATGGAGAAATGCTGTATCCCAAAGGGCTTTATTTTCATGATAATCTGGAAAATGGGAAACGGATTCTTTATGAAGGGACTGCGGAAGATTTTCCTTTGACGTTTTATCAGGCGGCTTTCACAGGGGTTGGGGAGGAAAGAGGAACAATAGAAATCCCTGTGCCAGAAACCAGCGAGGAATTGGCAAAGACCATAGATTTTCCCTATGGTACGGTGACATTGGAACAGATTCAGACGAAGCCTGGAAATGAGAACGGAATCAAAGAACTGGAAATCATTTACCGCATCCAGCCAAAAGAAGGAAAACGGAAGATGTATGGTGTTTTCATGCAGGTGCAGGAAGCGGTTCAGAAAGAAGCAAATGAATTGACCATTTTCCCGGAAGAAGATGGAACTTATCATTTTCCTGTAAAAATTTCTGAAGAAACCAAAGAAATTACCTTAGAACTATACGACCCTTATTATTGGATTGTAGATGATTACACGTTGGTAATAGAAGCACCAAACGAAACCAAATAGAGGATATGAAGGCGCTGTATTCTTCAAAAAATGGAAGAATGCGGCGCTTTTTTTAAATAGAAAAAATGAAATTTTTGTCACTTTTCCTTGTCTGCAAACGAATAGTATAATAAGAAGGGATTCAATTACATATAGAATCATTTACAATTTGAAAAAAGTCCAGCGGTGATATGTCAAGATAAAA
>ENA-OPBZ01000425-OPBZ01000425.1-human-gut-metagenome-genome-assembly--contig:-NODE-425-length-22899-cov-3.091184_pt1 | contig 22899 bp, 19 predicted proteins | sample MGYA00241072_ERZ501459 | MGnify/ENA primary metagenome ERZ501459 (study PRJEB25962, sample SAMEA2042632) | human gut metagenome | biome: human gut; feature: human-associated habitat; material: faeces...
GTGTCTATGGCTTCTGCCATGGGTGTCTCACCTGCGGTTCGGAATCAGTACATAACCGCAATATCATCATGCGCAGGATTCAGATCAAGGGGGCAGCGAGACTGTTGTGGCTGAAAATGCGGCCGGACACCCCGCAGCACTATGAATATATCACGGTGGAGCAGATCGAAGGCCGGGTAAAGGAGTTCCTCAAGATTTATCCCTGGACCCAGTATTATGATCTGAAGGATCGGAAGGACCAACCGTTGTCTTATGCGGAGCATATCACGATGAAGGACTGTGACTGCATCTGTGATACCTTTTTTGATGTGATGCCGGATGAGAGCCAGTATCTGCTTTCCGATTTTACCCTGCAGGATCTGCGGATCAGGGCAAGAGTGGATAACTTTTCGGAAGACAAGTTAAGAAGTGTAGTATATGAGAATGTACAGGTGGAAGAAAGTACGGAGCCTGTGGAGAGCTGGCATGAAGTGAAGGGCTTCCAATAATGAACCAGCATCGAAAGGTAAATTTACTTTAGTGCCTGCCATTTTGGAAAAATATTTTTTTGAACACTTTTTTGAAAATTCAGAAAGTTATCCACATCGTATGATTGCACGGGGGCGTTTTTCAAAAAAATGTTTATAAATTTCATTTCCTCTTGGCAGGCATCACCTTCTTTGCTAAAATAATCTCAGTTGTGGATTGCTTTATGCAATTCTCTTTTATATGATGTCGGGGTCAAAAGCCCCCGACTTTGATGCCTACGGATTGTTCCGTGCTACGCACTCCCACAATCCTACCCAATATTCGCATATCGTGGGATTATCATCCCACTTTTATGCTCATATCGGGGCGGGTCCTAAGGTCTTTCACCCACCTATGAGCAAGCTCATGTGGGCTTAGACCTTTTGACCCTGGCATCTTTATATGAGATAAAGTCCGGGAGGTATCGATATGCATATAGCAGTGTGTGATGATAATGTAGCCGACAGAAAGCAGCTGGAGCGTCTGTTAAAGCGGGAATCCGACAAAAGAGCAGCGTCTACGGGTATCATTTATACCGATTCTTTCGGTAATTCTACCTCACTGCTGTCCAATCCCATGCAATACGATGCCTTCTATATTGATATGTGTCTGACGGAAGGCATCACCGGTACAGAAGTGGCAAATGCGCTGATTGCCCAGGGGGTCAACGCACCCATCGTGCTGTGCTGTTCCAAGATCAATTACAGGGAACAGACCTATCCGGAAAATGTTATTTTTCTGGACAAGCCCATCAAAGTAGCGGAACTGGGACAGAGTATTGACCATGCTCTGGATATTATGTCTAAGGCAGTTCCTCTCATAGAGCTTCGAGAGGATGAAGATACCGTCTATGTCACCGAACCGGACATCCTCTACGCCGAAGAAGAAGGCCGGAATGTCATCGTCACCCTGAAGGACGGCCGCACCGTAAAAGTAGCCACCACCGCTATCAATTTGTTCTCTCAGATAGAGAATCACCCTACCTTCTTCGCTCCCACCGTCAAGACGATCCTTAACGGCAGATACATGGAGAAGTTGGGCTTCCGCAAAGTCATCATGTGCGATGGCAAAAAATTTGCTCTGCACAGAGACTGTGTTGCTTATGCGAAACAGCTGCTGGCGGAATATCATGCGTAAAAAAGACTCCACTCTCTCGAATGAAGTCTTAGAAAATTTGAACTCGCAGTTCTCAGAAAATCACCCGTATCGTCGTTCCTTTTCCGGGTTCGCTTTCCAGCTGCAGTTCGGCGTGGCTCTTGGCGATGATATGTTTTACGATAGCAAGGCCCAGTCCCGTGCCGCCGGTGGATTTGGAGCGGCTCTTGTCCACACGGTAGAAGCGTTCGAAGATCCTCTCCTGATGCTCCTTGGAGATGCCGATGCCGGTGTCTTTTACCACGAGATTGGTATGTCCTTCTCTGGCATAGGTCTGTACATCCACACTTCCTCCCGGATTGTTATACCGGATCGCGTTATCACACAGATTATATAAAAGTTCTTCCATCATCTGACGATTGGCTGTCACATAGCATTCCGTGCCGTTCAGCGCTATGGTCACATTGTGCTTCTCTGCACTCATTTTCAGCATTTCCACACAATTCTGCGCCATTTCATGAAGATTCAAAAGCTCCGTATCCGCTTCCTCTTCCGTTCCGTCCAGCTCCGACAAACGAATAATATCATTGATCAATGTAAGTAGACGATTTGCGCTGTTATGAATCCCGTGAGCAAAACGCACCGTATCCTGTTCGGAGGCCATTCCGGTCTCAATCAGCTCCGCATATCCTGAGATGGATGTCAGCGGAGTCTTCAGTTCATGGGACACATTGGCGCTGAACTCCTGCCGCATTCTGGCATTTTTCATAATGTCCTCATGCTGTTTGCGGATCATGGTCATGAACGGTGTCAGTTCCTCATAGGTCTGCATCTCTGTACATTCCCCGATATTCTGTGCCAGTTTCTCAATGGGAGCCACCAGCTTCGTGGTCAGCACTCTGGCCGCCACCATGCATAGCACCAGCAGCACCACAAAGATCCCCACCATCATGGGCAGCGCCTGACTGAAAATGCTGTAAATGCTTCTGGCATCCTTGGACAGTCGCAGGATGCTGCCATCTTCCAGGCGGATGGCATAATAAAAGGTGGACTGGGACAAGGTCTCGGAATTCCGGACTGCTTCACCTTCGCCGTCCCGCATGGCTTCCTGGATCTCCGGACGGGAAGCGTGATTCCCCATGGCCACAGAATCTGCCTCATTATCATACAATACCTGTCCGTCACTGCCGATCAGCGTCAATCGCAGATCCGATTCCACCGGCACTCCGTTTTCCTTGATCTCTTCTACCGAAGAACAGCTTTTTAACAGGGAACCATAGCTTTTCAGATCCTCCAGCACCTGTCTGCGGAACAGATCATAATACACGACTGTGATCAGTACCATGGTAAGCAAAATCGTTACCGTGGCAATGAGGATCATCATTTTGTTAATCTTTTTCTTCATCTTCTGTTACGCTTTCTCGCCGTTCATAATGTATCCCACATTACGCACGGTCTTGATCAGACTGCCCTCTTCCTTCAGTTTCTGCCGCAGCGTCTTGATATGCATGTCCAACGTCCGGGATTCTCCCTCAAAATCGATCCCCCAGACGCGGTCCAGGATCAGTTCTCTGGTGGTCACAATGCCCGCATTGGTCATCAGAAGCTTTAACAGCTCATATTCTTTGTAGGTCAACTCCACAGGCTCCTTGCCTACCGTGACAGAATGTTTCTCTCGGTCCAGCACAATGTTCCCCAGCTTCAGCACCTTATCTTTTTCCTGACTCTTCTGACTTCTCCTGAGCATTGCCTTTACCCGGGAAATCAGTTCCATGACACCGAAGGGCTTCGTAATATAATCATCTGCCCCCAGATCCAGTGCCTGTATTTTTTCTTCCTCTTCCTGTCTTGCACTGACCACAATGATCGGTATCTTCGAGATTTCTCTTACATTTTTTATAATCTCAATCCCGTCACCATCCGGAAGTCCAAGATCCAGAATGATCATATCTGGTCTGTTTGCATAGAACAGTGCATTTGCTTCTCCACATGTCTTCGCAATCACATAATCATAGTCTTCTTTCTTAAGACTCATCGAGATAAAGTTAATAATATATTTATCGTCTTCCACAATTAAAATTTTATGCTTATCTGCCATCTGTACTTACCTGCCTTGCCTCCAACCAGAACATGAACCTTGCTCCGCCTTCTTTTCTGTTCTCTGCACAAATATTTCCACCATGTGCATTTACTACCGCTTTACATATAGCCAATCCCAGTCCAATTCCTCTTTGTCTGTCCCCTTTTTCATCTGACCTTGTAACAAATTCGTCAAAAATATTTTCTTTCAGATCTTCCTGAATCCCGTCTCCGTCATCTTCTACACTGATCCACACTTTCCCTGCATCATATCTGGCTTCTATACAGATCCATCCATTTTCCCCTGTATGCTTCATCGCATTATCCAGAAGATTGACCAGCACCTGGACCATCAGTTTTCCATCTACATTTACAACAATCAGCTCCGACGGAAGTTTAATTTCAAACCTCCTCTTTTCCCGGAGTCCTATGATATGTGATACGGCTTCATAGATCAGATCATCCACTACTTCCTGGTTTTTCCGGATCTCAAATTCTTCACTTTCCAGCTTTGTCATATTCAAAATATTTTCCATCAGGCGCATCAGCCATACAGACTGCTCCTGTATCTCTCCTGCCAGTTCCTTTCTGACTCCGGCATCCAACTCATCCGCCTCTTTTAAGAGTCCTGCAGCTCCCATAATTCCGGTCAAAGGTGTCCTGAAATCATGGGATATACTTCTCAGCATATTGCTTTTCAGCTTTTCTCTTTCCATCTGTGCCCTTGTTTCCTCTGCAATACGCACCTGATTATGAAATCGTACCATAATACTTGCAGAAATGAATCCTGTGATAAGGAAAAATACCAGACGTACCACATCATTCTGATCCGTCATCGCAAATGTATGCACCGGCACTGTAAAAAAATAATTAAACAGCAACACACTGCATACAGAAGCCATCATTCCATACAGATAACCGGTAGTTGTAACTGTTATGACCAGTACACCCACAATATAGATCATCAGAATATTTTCTTTTCGAATTACATAACTCTGGAGAAAAAAAGAAAAAAATGTTGCACCCGCCATGATCGCAATCGACTGCACCATATATTTTACTCTCTTTTTTGTCATTTTCTTTCCCCCATCATTCATCATTTTATACTTGCAAGCAGACGGTCAATATCCTTTGTAAGACCTACTACAAGCAGATGATCCTTCTCATGCATCACATAATCCGCTCTCGGAAGGACCACCAGCTCTGTATTTTTCTTTATTCCAAATACAGTTATATGATAGTTTGCCCTTATATCCGCTTCTTCTATCGTCCGCCCGATCCATGCAGCCTTCGGCTGGATTTCAAAAATCGAATAATCCTTACTGAGTTCAAAATAGTCAAAAACATGATTTGCACTGTATTTTACAGCCAGTCGCTCTGCAATATCCCGATCCGGATAAAAAACTTCATCCGCTCCATTTCTCAATAAGAATTTTGCATGGATATCCCTGTTTGCCTTACTGACAACATGTTTGGCTCCAAGCTCTTTTACCAGGCTTGTTATCTCCAGACTGCTCTGGAAATTTGATCCGATGCACACAAAGCAAAGATCGAAATTTCCTACTCCAAGACTTCTTAATACTTCTTCATTTGTACAGTCCCCTACCCGTACTGCTGTTGCGTATTCCAACAAATCCGGTGTCTTTTTTTCATCTTTATCGATGACCATTACCTCATTTCCCCGATTTGCCATATCCATACACAGATGATGGCCAAATCTTCCAAGTCCAATAATCAATACTGATTTCATTTTTCTACTCCTTATTCTATCCTATCGTAATTTCTTCTACCGGTTTCCGGATCGGTGCTTCATGTCTGTGCCCTTTCAATGAAAGCGCAAATGTCAGACTTCCTATTCTTCCGCAAAACATCAGAAATACCAGCATCATTCTTGATGCCATGCATACATCTCTTGTGATTCCCGCAGACATTCCCACTGTTCCCATTGCAGAAAAGACTTCAAACATCACATCCGCCAAAGAAAACGGCTGCATAATTTCCATGAAGATCGTTCCTGTTAGTATAAGGAACAAATTCGTACACATTACAACACTGGCCTTTCTGATCGCAGTTTCATCCAGTCTTCTGTTAAATACATTACAACCGGCTGCTTCCATCAGATTTGCACACACAAATACAATAAGAACCACTACGGTTGTCGTCTTAATTCCACCTGCTGTAGATCCCGGGCTTCCTCCTATGAACATCAGAATCATAGTAACAAGTTTACTGCCTTCCGTCAACGCTCCTGTATCGGTTGTATTAAATCCTGCCGTTCTGGCTGTCACCGAGTGAAATAAAGAACAGAGTATCTGTTCTTTCACAGGCATCCCTGCCAGTACATTATTTTTTTCCAGTATCAGGAATAAAACTGCTCCTCCTATAATCAGAAAACCTGTTGTTGATAATACAATCTTTGTATGCAGATGATATTTTTTCCATTGAAATTTTTTCACAGACAGATCATCCCACACCAAAAAACCGATTCCACCGATTATAATCAGCAGCATGATCACTGTATTTACCAGCCAGTCATCCGAATATCTGATCAGTGACTGATAGGCACCATTTTCTCCCATAAGGTCAAACCCGGCGTTGCAAAAGGCTGATATAGAATGAAAGATCCCGTACCAGATTCCTCTTCCTATTCCGAATTCCGGAATAAACCGGATCATCAGCAATACAGCTCCAATGCTTTCAAAAAAAAGTGTTCCTTTTATAATCTTCTTCGTAAGCTTTACAATTCCACCAATTTGAATACTATTGATACTCTCCTGCAAAATTCCACGGACTTTAAGCCCTATCTTTCTTCTTAACAGAATCGCCACACAGACACCAATTGTCATAAATCCCATACCGCCGATCTGGATCAGGATCAAAATGATAAGCTGTCCAAAAAAAGACCAGTGCAGATATGTATCCTGTACAACCAGCCCAGTCACACAGGATGCGGATGTCGAGGTAAATAATGCATCTGCAAAAGATGTCATATTTCCATCCCTTGATGAAACCGGAAGCATTAAGAGAATACTTCCCAAAAGGATCAACAACAAATACCCGACAACAATCATCTGTGTCTGTGTCATCTTTTTATATATTACTGTCATTTGTTTCGTTTCCTTTCTCCTCTATATCTTTCTTCCTCTCTCTCTTTTTTATCCTTCTTCAGAAAAATGTCGAGTTCACGCATCAGATGCAATCCGGCGATCAGCAGAAAGCTCAGGATCCCTGTAAATAAAATAATACTCTCAATCTCGAACATAACCTTTCCTTCCTCTCACTGTTTTTCCTCTCCTGTTTTGTAAATCAATGATAGTATTTTTAGTATAAAGATTGTATAAAGATTCCTGATTTTATGTAAATATTCCGTTATGATTTCCTGCTGAAAAATGGGATTAGGAATTTCATTAAATAGAAAGAATGTGCATCTCCGGCACGCAGTGCCTTTTGTTTCATAGGAAGTTCCTTCGGGATTTTCTATGAAGCAAAAAACGGGCACTTTGCAGTTCTTTCTGCAAAGCGTCCGCCTTTTTTACAAAATCTTTTTATTCAACTGCTGCTTCTTCCTCATCTGTTTCCGGAACATCATTATGAACGGCAGCCACACCTGCTACATCTGCTTCCGGATCTGTGATCAGTTTGACATCTTTATCCTTTGCGATGTCAAGGTCTTTGACTTTAATGGTTTCTCCAACCTTCAAATCTCCAACATCAACAATTACTTTTTCAACAAGTGCAGATGGAAGTGCTTTGTATTCAATTTCATCAAGCAGTTCCTCCACAACACCTGTGACAACCTTTGACTGATTGTGGATCACAACTTCTGCTACAGAATGTACCATTTCTCCACTTACCAGTGCCTGAAAATCTATTTCAAGTACTTTTGAACCCATAGAATCATAATCGACTTCTTTTACCAGCACATCCATCTGCTCTCCGTCCAAATCCAACATGATCTGGCTTCCTTTGCCATTAGCTTTCAGGAACTTTTCCGCTTCTTTCTGTGTCATCTGTACCGGAATGGAGCCTTCAATCTCACGTCCGAATACATTGCCGGTTACATAACCTTCTCTTCTGAGTTTTTTGGCTTTTGTCTGCATGTTTCTTTTTTCAGCTTTTAAAGTATTCATTTATCTTTTCCTCCAATCACTGACTTCTGGTAAAGTACCTATTTCCTTGTTACAGCTGTATTATAACACTCATGGATTATCAAGATTAACCAAAATCGCATCTTTTTTGATCAATATTTTTGCTGTTTTTCAAACTTTTTTCTTTGTTTTGTGCAATTTTTTATTTTTCAGTCCTTATAGATTTCCATAATTTTTCATATTTTCAGCTTTTTATTGTTCCAGATATTCTTTGATCCTGTCGATATTATACAAAGGAATATTTGTCATCCATTCCTGTTCCCGGTAATCTGACATTGACGTTCTTACGGCATATTTAGGCTTATATTTTTCACAGAACGCTTTCAGGCTTTTTGCCCTCAAATTTTCCTCCGCTTTCACTTCCAACGGAATAATCGAAGTTCTTCCCTGCTCTTTGTACCTTATGAATCAGTCCACAGTCTAAAAGCCATTGTATTGCCAGTTCAAAATCTTTTGCCCTTGATCCTTTTCTCACCTGTCCATAGATATATTTTTTATTTTTCTTCGCCAGCTGCATCGGAATCGAATTCCATACAAGATTCAGTCTTGGAACCAATGAAGTCTTGGCGTGTTTTGAAAAATCCTGTTGATAATAATTCAACAGATTCTTCTGTATCTGTCTGACCTGATTAAAATCCTTCGTTTCTACATACGTCTGTACTACTTCCGGCATGCCACCTACATAATAATATTCGCGTAATCGGTCTATATATTTAGATTTGAATGTTCTCACCATATCGGTATCCGTTCCCTGAAGAATATTTACGAAGCGTTCCTCTCCTAATGCGCACAAAAATTCCTGAAATGTCAATGGATAAAGATCCATAAAATCTACCTTTCCAACCGGAAAAGAAGTTCCTTTATGCAATGCCACACCAAAAAAAGAACCTGCTGCCACAATTGCATATTCACCTGCAAAATGCTATACTCGGATAAGAAATGTTAATGAAAAGAGGTTTGATTATGAGAGCATATGAACGACTTTTAAATTATGTAGTAGTCCGTACTCCAAGTGATGAACACAGTACGACTTCTCCTTCTTCCCAGTGTCAGTTCGACCTGGCACGTATTCTGGCAGATGAGATGACTGCCCTCGGGATTTCTGACGTAAGTCTGGATGAATTCTGCTATGTATATGGAAAGATTCCTGCCACACCAGGATATGAGAATAAACCATCTATCGGATTTATCGCACACATGGATACCGTTTCCGATTACTGTGACCATGACATCATCCCGGTCGTACACAAGAACTACGATGGCGGTGATCTGCCGCTTGGCACAAGTGGACGTACCCTTACCGTAAAAGATTTCCCGCATCTTCCATCTCTTGCCGGACGCACCCTGATCACAACAGACGGTACAACTGTTCTTGGTGCCGATGATAAAGCCGGAGTTGCCGAGATCATGACCATGGCTGAAGCACTGATCAAAGAAAATATTCCTCATGGACCGATCTCAATCGCTTTTACACCAGATGAAGAAGTCGGTGGTGGAACTGATCATTTTAACGTAGAAAAATTTGCTGCACAGTTTGCCTACACTCTGGATGGCGATACCGAAGGAGAAATTCAGTATGAAAACTTCAATGCATGCAAGGCAGATTTTGAAATTACCGGCTTTGCTGTGCATCCGGGTTCCAGCAAGGATACGATGATCAATGCGTGCCTGGTTGCCGCTGAAATCAATAACATGCTTCCAGGACTTGAAATCCCGCGTGAAACGGAGGATTATGAAGGATTCTACCATCTGACCGGTATGAGTGGAGATGTGGCACAAGCAAAGCTTCATTACATTGTAAGGGATCACGACAAGAATCTGTTTGAAGCCAGAAAAGAAACTCTTCGCCATATCGAAAAAAATCTCAATGAAAAATGGGGAGAAGGCACTGTGAAGCTTACGATTACTGACCAGTACCAGAATATGGCTGAGATTATTGCCGGATGCATGCATCTGATTGAGAATGCAAAGAAAGCCTGTGAAAATGCGGGTGTTGCACCGCTTGTGCTTCCGATCCGTGGCGGCACAGACGGATGCCAGCTCAGCTTTATGGGGCTTCCTTGCCCAAACCTTGGAACAGGGGGACATGCATTCCATGGACCATATGAACACATCACGGCAGAGGGAATGGACAAGGCTGTGGATATCGCAGTTGAGCTTGTGAAATTGTATGCGGAGATGTAAAGGATTGTATTTCGTCTTTAATCCGATTTAACAAGTAAACAAATATTTTAAGCAAAACCGGAGTTGACGCATATCACTAAAATCTATGCGACAACTCCGGTTTCTTAAATTTGAAAATATTCTTTTATCTGTCCCAGTATAATTCCCATCAACTTTGTCCTTGCTTCTACACTCGCCCATGCTACATGTGGTGTAATCAGCAGTTTTTTGCTGTCTTTTATTTTTCGCAGCGGATTCGTCTCACTCATCGGCTCCTGACAAAGTACATCAAGTCCGGCTGCAGCTATCTCGTCATTTTCCAGTGCCTCATACAGATCCTGCTCGACTACGATCGGACCACGTCCGAGATTCAGGAAAATACAGGTTTTTTTCATTTTTGCAAATGCTGCTTTATCCATTAAGCCCTCTGTATGTTCATTTAACGGTGCATGAATGGATATAATGTCAGATTTTGCAAGCAATGTATCCAGATCTACCTGTTCGTAACCTTCCTGCGCCGAACGCCCTGATGCAGAGTAATAAATAATCTGTGCTCCAAATGCTTTTGCGATATCCGCAACTCTCCGTCCAATTGTTCCCAGACCTATGACCCCCCACGTTTTTCCACTGATCTCCGTAAAATGCTCTGCAAAATGCGTAAATATTGTATCATTGATGTAACGCTCTTCTTTTACATAATCATCGTAATAACGTATCTTTTCCAGCAGATAGAGAAGCATTGCAAAAGTGTGCTGTGCCACCGTTTCTGTCGAATAGCCAGCTACATTTCTCCATGCAACTCCTCTTTTTTCCAGATATTCTTTATCCAGATTGTTGGTCCCCGTTGCCGTCACACATACCAGCTTTAAATTCTCTGCTTTTCCAATCGTCTGTTCATTGACCTGTACTTTATTTAAAATAATCACATCTGCATCCTGAACTCTTTCCGGTACTTCTTCTGATGTAGAAAAATCGTATTTTACGACTTCACCTAACCTGTCAAATCCAGAAAGATCAATATCTTCTCCAATTGTTTTTACATCCAAAAAAACTATTTTCATAATCTGTTCCTCACTTTATCACTGTAATTTGCAACTTTTTCTGTTCATTATCATAACAAATTTATTTTACGAATACAACCTAAACAACCGTTGACATCCTTATCCTATGGCGCGTATACTAAAGAAATGAAGAGCATTTGCGATTATATCCAGATATAATTAGCAGGTGTTTTTTTTGGTCTTTCTGGCAAGCCTTTGCTTTTTATAAATCACATTCCATCAACATCAAGGAGGTTATTATCATGAATCAGAACAAAGCTTTGGAACTTACAAAAGATATCGCAACTGACATTATCGGAGGAATCCTGATCGCTGTCGGTGTCTATAATTTTGCTGCCGCCGCAAAATTTCCGATGGTAGGGGTAAACGGAATCGCCCTGATCTTTTACCAGTTGTTTGGACTGCCGATCGGTACTGTTGCCTTGATCCTTAACATCCCGATCGCCATCTGTTGTTTTCGGCTTCTGGGACGCAGATTTTTCCTGAATTCAGTCCGGACGATCATTATTACTTCCATAATCATGGACGTGATCGCACCGCTGTTCCCGGTTTATCAGGGTGACAGACTTCTTTCTGCCATCTGCTGCGGTGTCCTTTCCGGACTTGGTTATGCAATGATCTATATGCGTGATTCTTCAACCGGCGGCTCTGACTTTATCATGATGTCGATCAAAGCACTGAACCCTCACCTTTCCCTTGGAAATATTGCATTTGCACTGGATGCAGTAATTGTGATCCTCGGAACCGTAATTGTATCCCGTGACGTGGACAGTCTGATCTACGGTCTGATCGTCAGCTATCTGCTCTCTCTTGTTATGGATAAAGTTATGTACGGAATTGATGAAGGAAAGCTTGCCCTGATCGTAACCGATCCCGAGCACAGCACTGAAATCTGCTTTAAAATCGATGAGGTTCTCGGACGCGGCTCTACAATTTTAAATGGTATGGGAAGTTATTCCAAAGATGATAAGCACATCATAATGTGCGCCTGCAACAATAAGCAGATGTACGGAATCCGCAAGCTGATCAAAACGATTGATCCAAAGTCCTTCCTTGTAATCATGGAATCGAATGATGTAGTGGGTGAAGGATTTAAAGATGAGTAAATTGCGGTCAGCTTTTTCAGACAGCTAAGCAAATCATCCGTATCACTTGTTGGACACTTTGCATCAAAAATAGAATTTCTGATAATAAAAACCGGAGGCTCATGTGTCTTTTTACACAAGCCTCCGGTTTTTCTATAATCTGCCAAGCCAATACTTCGCTTTTATACACACTCTGATTCCCTGTCCTTTTTAAGTCCGGCTCTTCCTATGAATTCAGATCTTCTGTGATTGATTTAAGGTTCATGAAGTTTGTCAGATAATCTGCTGTACCAGTCTTCGCATCTGTTCCGGACATGTTAAATCCACCAAATGGATGCTGAAGTACAACTGCTGCTGTAGATTTTCTGTTAAAGTATAAGTTACCTACCTGGAATTCTACTTTTGCTCTCTGGATATTTTCACGTGTCTCACTGTATACAGATCCTGTCAGACCATATTCTGTCTGGTTTGCTACATCAAGTGCTTCATCAAAAGAATCTACTTTGATAACAGCAAGGACTGGTCCAAAGATTTCTTCATTGGCAATTCTTGCATCTCTCTTGATATCGCGGATTACAGTAGGATCAATATAATATCCTTCTGCGTCACTGTATGTACCACCGAATACAACATTTCCTTCTTTACGTCCGATCTCGATGTAATTGGTAATGCTGTTATAAGCGCCCTGGTTGATAACCGGTCCCATCGCTGCATTGCTTTCGCCCGATCCCTGGTTCGCCTTCAGTTCTGCTGCGCATTTTACAACTTCATCTACAAACTCATCATATACATCTGCCAGAACAATTGCTCTTGAGCATGCAGAGCATTTCTGTCCCTGGAATGTAAATGCAGAGCTTGCAACTCCATTTGCTGCTTTCTTGATGTCTGCTGTTGAATCTACGATAATTGCATTCTTTCCACCCATCTCAGCCACAACACGTTTGATCCATCTCTGTCCGTCAGCGATCTTGGCTGCATGTTCATTGATTCTGCATCCAACTGCTTTTGATCCTGTGAAGTTTACAAATCTTGTAAGCGGATGTTCTACGATGAAGTCACCAATCTCTGATCCTGATCCAGGAATGTAACTTACTACGTCAGCCGGAATACCGGCTTTCTGGCAGAGTTCTACGAATTTGTATGCAACGATCGGAGCGTCTGAAGATGGTTTGCAGCAGATCGTGTTACCGGTAACAACTGCAGATACGATCATTCCACCAAACAGTGAGAGTGGAAAGTTCCATGGAGAAACAGCCACACCTACACCGAGCGGGATGTAAACGCATTTTGTAAGTTCATCTGTAGGAACCAGCTCTTTTCCTTTTTCCAGATTCTGGATATGCATTACATAAGAATTGATAAAGTCAAGCTGTTCGCAAAGTTCTCCGTCAGCTTCTCCCCAGTTCTTTCCACTTTCAAGGACGTTCCATGCATCCATGATGAAACGGTTCTCGATCAGAAGTGCTGCAAGTCTTCTTAATACACGTACTCTTTCTTCTACAGATGTCAGGCTCCATTTTTTGAATGCTTCGTAAGATGCCTTAATTGCCTCATCAGCCTGTTCTTTGCTGCATGAGCATGCATATCCGAGTACTTCCTTTGTAGCCGGTGATACAGAAGCGATCTTCTTTTCTGTCTCAACTTTTTTTCCACCGATGATCAGCGGGTAAACAGCACCTGCTTCTGCATGAGCCTGTTTGAACGCTTCTTCTATTTTCTTTTTATTTTCTTCCAATGTGAAATCAACTTCTACTGCGTTTTTAAATCCTGTAAGCATGTACTTATGTCCTCCTTGAACTATGGTCTATAAATTGTTTATTATTGTAACAGCAAATTTTCTCCACGTCAATATGTTAAAGTAAAAAAATGTATTTTCGTATACAATTATACCGTTTATATTTTAACAAATAACTTGCATATTTTCGTTCTATTGACATTTTATCTCAATTGATATAAGATATTGTTTAAATGGTTCTTATTAGAACTATTTTCCAAGTGACTGCGCTCGGCACGAGAATGTGTCAAGGCACATTCTTTTTTATTAAAAAACGGAGGTGTATGGATGAACATTACATATCTGCTTGTATTAATGCAGCGAATTGGTAAAATGCATGAACAGAAGTTGAAAGAATTATGCCGCCAGTATGATCTCTCGCTGATCGAGGCTAAGATCATTGCTTTCTTACATAATAACCCCACAAAAGATACCGCAGGTGATATCGTCGAGCTACGGATGCTCTCAAAAGGGAATGTATCCCAGGCAGTTGATCTTTTATGTCAGAAGGGGCTTCTTTCAAAAACAGCAGACCAGACGGATCGCAGGAAAACGCATCTTTCCCTGCTGCCATCATGCGAAAATGTTACCGGAGCAATCGACACGTTCCAGTCTGCTTTTTACCACAATCTGTTTGACGGATTTTCATTAGAAGAATTCCAGATGTTCGCCTCGCTGAATGAACGTCTGGCATCCAACGTAGCAACTATTTATCACAAAGGAGATTATTAGACATGAACAAAGACAAAGATTTTCTGGGTACTGAACCCGTCGGAAAGCTGATGTTCCGACTGGCGCTTCCGACGATCACCGCACAGCTCATCAATATGCTGTACAACATTATTGACCGTATTTACATCGGACACATTCCTGGTAATGGGGCACTTGCCCTTACTGGAGTCGGCGTATGTATGCCACTGATTATGATCATTTCCGCTTTTGCCGCACTGGTTGGAGGCGGTGGTGCACCGCATGCTTCGATTGCAATGGGAAAAAATGATCTTAATACTGCAGAACATATTCTGGGTAACTGTTTTTTCCTGCAGATTCTGATTTCTATAATCCTGACAGTCATCCTGCTGTTTGGTAACCGTACTTTTCTTCTTGCCTTCGGTGCCAGTGAAAATACGATTGAATACGCTGTAAATTATATGAACATTTACGCTGTCGGCACTATTTTCGTCCAGCTTACCCTTGGCATGAATATGTTTATCACCACACAGGGCTTTGCCAAAACAGGTATGCTCTCTGTTCTGATCGGAGCAGTGATGAACATTGTTCTGGATCCACTGTTTATCTTTGCATTCCATCTGGGTGTCAGAGGTGCTGCGCTTGCCACAATTCTGTCACAGGCAGTCTCCTGCATCTGGGTTCTTTCTTTCCTTTGCGGAAAAAAGACGATCCTGCACATCCGGAAAAAGAATCTCATCCTGAAACCGGAGATTATTCTTCCTTGTGTCGCTCTCGGGCTTGCCACATTTATCATGCAGGCTAGTGAGAGTATCATCTCTGTATGTTTCAACTCTTCTCTGCTGAAATACGGAGGAGATATCGCAGTTGGTGCCATGACAATCCTCACCAGTGTCATGCAGTTCGCAATGCTGCCACTGCAGGGTCTGGGACAGGGTGCACAACCAGTCCTGAGCTATAATTACGGTGCAAAAAACAGAGATCGTGTAAAAAAAGCTTTCAGGCTTCTTTTAACAGCAAGCCTCTGTTATTCCACAATTCTGTGGGCATTTATTATGCTCTTCCCTCAGGTGTTTGCAGAAATGTTTACTTCCGATTCTGCACTGCTTGGTTTTACTAAATCAGCACTCCGGATTTACTGTGCCTGCCTGCTGCTTTTCGGAATCCAGATCGCATGCCAGATGGCATTTACATCATTCGGAAAAGCAAAGGCTTCGATTGCTGTCGCTGTTACACGTAAATTTATCCTGTTGCTGCCACTGATCTATCTGCTGCCGCATATTCTGACCGGGAACAAGACCAATGCAGTGTATATGGCTGAACCGATTGCAGACTTCCTGGCTGTATCCTTCACGACGGTTTTGTTTACGTTTCAATTCAGGAAAGTGTTGAAAGAACTTGAGGGGTAGTTGCAAGAGGGCATAAAAAATAATCCCTGGTAGCTGCTAAGTTGCACGAACCATTCCAACGAGCCTTTCAAAGCATCAATTGTGTCAGCAATGGCTTCCACAATTGATTAAGTCTCGTTTCCATCGTGCAAAGACGCATCTACCAGGGATTATTTTTTATTTACGTTGTTGACTGAGTTTTACTTCTTTGACAGGATTTTGAACTGAAGCCGTAAATCATTGTTTTATATTTTCAAATGGATTTACACTTTACCTCAATTAGGCTTCCTGACCATCGGCAATTTTGGATGTTTCTTTTTCTGGGAATAATAATGCGAAAATCTTTCTTACCAGTGGACCGGCGAAGCAGAGCTGCCAGAAGAATGCCATTGGGAAGTTGATTGCAGTGGTCTGGAACCAGACAGATATGAACTGGATTCCCGCATTCTTGAAGAGCAGGGTTGCTGCGAGGCTCATAAGTGGACACATTCCGATGATGGATACTACGGAAATGGCGATCACCAGGTGAAAGTTATTATCTCTTTCCAGATTAACAATGGAAAATGCTTTTTTCTTTGCAAATGGTCCGATCAGGAAAAAATCAAGGATGAATGCAATTGGTCCCATAATGACCAGCTCGTGGAATGCATTTAAAAATACCTGGTTGTTCATTCCTCCTACGTTGAGAGCAATGTTGTAACAGATCATGGTATAAACCATCACGAACACCATGATAATTGTGAAAATAACGTCTTGAAATTTGTTTTTTGGCATAAAAATATCCTCCTTCATAATAAGCGTAACAGAAAATGTGTTGTTCGTTCATCATTCCGGAGGAATGTATCGTTTCCAATATAACCGAGATTCTATTCTTTTTTCTATATGGCATATACCAGACAACGCCATATCAGCAAGGTTTATAATACCTCAACTCTTTAAAAACAGTCAAGTATTTTTTCAGATACATTGAATCATTTTTATTTCTTTTTTCCAAATAAAGAACTCCATACCGTCAGGACCGCTCCTGCAAAAAGAGCCAGATCCGAGAGATTAAAAGTGATATCCGAGAGTTTCCTGTTCTTTGTTTTCAGAGACAGATAATCGACCACATAACCTCTTTTGAAACGGTCATAAGTATTACCAACTGCTCCGCCCAGCATCAGCGATGTTCCAAGCTTTGCCAGTTTGCGTCCTGGTTCTTTCCAAAGAAGCTGCTCCCAGAAAAACAGGATTCCAAGTGCTGCCGCCGACATGCCCTTTACCAGCTTTGGTCTGGAATCCAAATGATTCATCATCAGACCTTTGTTGTGGACTTTGCGGTAGATTCCTTTTCCCTTCCAAATCCGGCGTTCTTCCCCGTCTCTTACATTTTCTTCAGTATATTTTTTAATTCCAAGATCGCACCCGGCAACAAAAGCTCCGGTTAAAATGCTCAGGATTTCCATAATTATTCTCCTTTGATGCGCGCGATTTCCTGCTCGCATACCTCTGTCTGTTCTTCACGCTTTTCGATTGCTTCGCAGAGTGCGATAAAATCGGTATCTACCACTTCCCCCTGTTTGAAACGCTCATATACCAATCGTCCGATCTCTGTCATATCCCGCTCGCTGTCTCGCTTCAGACCATAGATCTCATTTTTCTTTTTCTGGATATCGATCGTATCTCCTGCCTTCTTTCCAAGATCATCCACGGTATCTGAAATCCGCTTTCCTATTGTATCAAAAAAATCACTCATTTACTTTTTCCCCTTTCGCATCTGCGTATTTTTCAGAACCGCCTGATCTGCTCAAAAGTACGGTAAAGGTTCAATGCTCCATATCCCCATTCCTGGTTCGGATAATTCATGTCTGTCTTCCGTGAAGCTCCCAATATCAGCAGATTCTTCATCTGTGATGCATCCAGATTCACTCCATGCCTATCCAGCCACTCCATAAAAAGTGCCAGTGCTCCGGAAGTGATTCCAACTGCTATACTGGAACCAGATCTTGCAACAAACTGCCCCCTTAAATTGATCCCTGTCACATTGATCCCCGGCGCAGCAAAATCCGGTTTGATTCTGTTATCTCTAGTATAACCTCTTCCCGAACTGACTGCAATGCTATTTTCCTTTCCATTATAGTACGCTGCACAGACCACCGCCCCAGTATCCCCTGGTTCCATCACCGTATATTCCGGATTTGCACGGATAAAATAGACATTTCCCGTCAGAAACTCTTCCATTGGAAGCCAGATATGAAAGATTCCATTCCCCAGCTCCAGTGTTTCCGGTATAATCTTCCAGATTCCGCTTCCCGGTCTTTCAAACTGAAAAAATGCCAGCTGTGCCCCGGTCGTCTCTACCAGAACCCGGTAATTAAATATTACCCTGGTCTGCTCGAATACAAACACATACTCTCCTATTCCCCGTTTGAGCGAGATCGGTCCTACTGTCTGTCCTGTTGGAGATGCGATAGAAAGAGCCAGAAGATTCGGAAGTTCTGTCCATAGTTCCATCCCAAACCCTCTGGTATTATTCCCTACATTAATCTCGACCGGCAGATTATTTTCCTGTTCCAGAATTCCCAGATAATGATGCCTTTTATCTGCCTCGTTGCCACTTCCGGTCACAATCCCGATTCCTTCGCTCGCCGCTACATTTTGCAGATACTCTGACAGGATTGAATATCCTCCATGTCCTCCAAAGCTTGTTCCAACTGCCAGACAGATCACCAATGGTCTTTTCAGCTCTTCTTGTACCTTCTGCAGATAAAAAACCGCCGCTACCAGATCATTTTCCTGATAGCATCTGGCATCCCGGTCTACAAAATAGTACTCCCGTAAATATTCTTTTGCCTCTTTCAGCTTCACGATCACCATCTCTGCCTCCGGCGCTGCCCCGATAAACAGATTCTCCGGATTTGCCCCTCCGCATGCCACACTTGCAACAAAAGTGCCATGTCCGTCCGTATCAAATGATGGAACGGTTTCCTTGGGATTCTCACTTAGGATTGCCTGATTGATTTGTTCCTTCGTATATTCACTTCCATATCCGATTCCCCGTGGCGCTGTTCCACTTTGTTCTTCCTGATCCCAGATTCGCTGGATCCTGGTCGAACCATCCAGATTCCGGAAAATGGGATCCAGATAGTTGATCCCAGTATCAATGATCCCAACCAGAACTCCTTCACCACTCAGTTCCAGACCAGGTATATTCTGAACCGCAGCAATTCCCGCCTGCTGGATTGCTGCCATATCCAGTGTTGTATAACACTTCGGAACCATTGTATAAGGATAATCGGCAAGTGACTTTTTTCTGTCTTCACTCTGGTCAATATAAAAAAGCTCAAAACCGTATTTCAACGGTATCCGGCATCCGTTTTCCAAAGGAAAGTTTTTCCCAAGAGCACCGGTATCCCTCATCATAAAATCCCTGTATTCTTCTGACAGGATCTTTTCTTTACATTCTTCCTGTAGCATAAAAATCCCTCATATACTTTCTTTTGGAAAATATATGAGGGATTTTTCTTTCTTATTACTATGATACTGGACGGTTACGCATTTTGCACTCCATATCCATTCTTTATTCGGTACGTTTCTTTTCAATATCCTCGTAGAAGGAAGTCACTTCTTTTCCTTTTTCCAGGGTACTTACATTCGGACCGCTCTTGAATACGATTTTCAGAAGAATTGGTGTGATGATCGTTGTGATCACTACCACGATGATAACCGGTCCGAGGAAATTGCCGCCCAGCATACCGAGTGCTTCTCCCTTGCTGGCAACGATCAGCGCAACCTCACCACGGGAGATCATTCCGACACCGATTCGTGCACACTGATAATTCTTATATCCACACATCTTCGCACCAAGGGCGCAGCCAACGATCTTTGTCAGGATCGCAACAATGGTAAGAACCACTGCAAAGCCTACAATTGCAGTACTCATCTTCGGAAGTTCTACCTTCAGTCCGATACTTGCGAAAAATACCGGTGAAAGCAGCATATAAGACATGGTATCAAATTTCTTCAGCACGAAATCAGATTTACTTGTATTGGAAATGATCAGCCCTGCGATAAATGCACCGGTGATATCTGCAACACCGAAGAATTTCTCTGCCACATAAGCCATCAGCAGACAGAATACAAATGCCATGATCGCATGACGTCTGAGTCCCTTTTCCGCCTGATCTGTCCACTTTTTAAATACCTTGTAAAAGATAAATCCAATCACACCTGCAAATGCAAAGAATGCAACAATCTTCAGTAATACAACTGAAATCTTTACCGATTCATCTGCCATACTTGTTACCAGTGTCAGTGCAACGATACCAAGCACGTCATCAATGATCGCAGCTCCAAGAATCGCATTTCCGGATTTGGTTTTTAATTTACCAAGTTCTTTTAATGTCTCTACCGTAATACTTACGGAAGTTGCTGTCAGGATAACACCGATAAAGATATTCTGCAGAAATACGCTGCAGGATGCATCGGATGTGATCACACCCGGACGGTTAAAGAACATTGCAGTCGCATAACCGCCGATCAGTGGAACGATAACACCTATCAGTGCAATAACGAAGGATGCTTTTCCGCTTGCCTTCAATTCCTGTATATCAGTTTCCAGACCTGCACAGAACATTAGCACGATAACACCGATCTCTGCAACGTTATGTATAAAACTTGTCTCTGTCAGGATTCCAAGCATCGCCGGCCCTAGAAGAACTCCTGCAAGAAGTGCTCCTACAACCTGTGGCATCTGTACCTTTCTGGTCGCAAGACCAAGTGCTTTAGTACAAAGTAAAATAATTGCAAGATCCAGTAAATACTTATAAGTCTCCATTCTCTCTCACTCCTGTTTATATCTTGTTTTTTTAGACACATTGTCTAATGTACACCTTTTAATACAATTTTTCAACAAAAAAATACCCGTAAATCTTAAATTTACGGATATTTCCCATTCTATTTTTGTATGATCGCCATGTTTTTTTGATATATGAAGGTTATTGTTATACTCAGTGATGCTCAAGCCTTGGTACAGACTGGCTTCTCAGCTCGATCAGCGGTCCTCCGGTTCCTTCGATATATGCCTCCGTGATCGTCACTTCCCCGATGCTGTCATCCTTCGGAATCTCATACATAATATCCAGCATGAATTCTTCAATGATCGCACGCAGTGCACGGGCTCCGGTATCCTTCTTCATTGCCTTTCTTGCGATCGCATGAAGTGCACCATCATCGAATTTCAGATTGACCTCATCCAGTGCCAGAAGCTTCTGATACTGCTTGAGGATCGCATTTTTCGGCTCTTTTAATATCTGAACCATCATCTCTTCATCCAGTCCCTGAAGCGTAAATACGATCGGGAGACGTCCCAGAAATTCCGGAATCATTCCGAAGTTACGCAGATCTTCTGTCGTCACCTTCTCCAGTATTTTCTTATCATGATCATATTTGTCTTTCAGATCCGCTCCAAACCCGATAGAAGAATTCTTCATCAGTCTTTCCTTGATGATCTGCTCAAGATCCGGGAACGCACCGCCACAGATAAAAAGAATATTCTTTGTATTGACTGTAGTGAGCGGAACCATCGCATTCTTACTATTGGCTCCTACCGGCACTTCCACTTCGCTGCCTTCTAACAGCTTTAACATTCCCTGCTGTACGGATTCTCCGCTGACATCTCTCTGGCTGGTATTCTTCTTCTTCGCAATCTTGTCGATCTCATCGATAAAGATAATTCCCTGTTCCGCCTTATCTACGTCGTTGTCCGCAGCTGCAAGGAGCTTTGATACTACACTTTCAATATCATCCCCTATGTAGCCGGCCTCGGTAAGAGAGGTCGCATCTGTAATTGCAAGCGGCACATCCAAAAGTTTTGCCAGTGTCTTTACCAGATACGTCTTTCCAGAGCCGGTAGGTCCGATCATCAGCATATTGGATTTCTCGATTTCAATCTCATCCATTGTATCCGTTGCCACTCTTTTATAATGATTGTATACAGCAACCGACATTACCTTCTTGGCGTATTCCTGTCCTACTACATATTCATCCAGTTTCGCTTTGATCTTATGCGGAGCAGGAATATCCTTGATATTCAGGATCGGTTCTTTTTCTTCTTCCGGCTTTTTCTTTTTCACACGCTGGCTCTTCGGGATCTGTGCATCCATGTCTCCAAATCCCATCATCGGTCCCATGTTCATAAACTGGCTGTAATCCATCCCGCCAAAATTCATATTGTTCATTGCATCAAAGCTTTTTTGCATACAGTCCGGACACACGCAGATATTGTTCGGAAGATCGATCATCTTTCCGGTCACACTCTCCGGTCTGTGACAGATGAAGCAGACCTTTTCATAGCGATCTTCGTTATTTTCTTTTTTGTCTGTATTTTCTACCTCACCGGTTACTTTCTCAACTGTCTTGTCCTTCTGGTCATTTTCTGCCATTGGCTGGTCCTCCTTTTCTCGGTCGTATTCAGACAGATTCCTCTGTCCTTCTTATTCGATTTCCACCCCTGCAAGTTCTATAAACTCTTCCTCTGAAATGATCGGCACTCCAAGTTCTTTCGCCTTTCTGTTCTTGGAAGAAGCAGACTCTACATCATTGTTGATCAGATAATTTGTCTTCTTCGTTACAGATCCGGTCACTTTTCCACCCATCTTCTCAACCAGTTCTTTTACCTCATTCCGGTTTGCAAAATGATTCACGCTGCCAGTGACAACGAAACTCATACCTGCAAACTTCTGTTCTTCTGCCATCTCTTCCGGCTGGATCTCCAGTTCTCCGAGAAGGAGCTTAAATTCCTTTTTTCTTTCCTCTGATATAAAATATTTTACAAATGCCGCCGCAAGCACCGGACCTACCCCCTGGATATTACTCAGTTCTTCTTCCGATGCTCCTGTCATTTTTTCCACATAATTTTTACAATGGCGG
>ENA-OPBZ01000429-OPBZ01000429.1-human-gut-metagenome-genome-assembly--contig:-NODE-429-length-22738-cov-10.828903_pt1 | contig 22738 bp, 16 predicted proteins | sample MGYA00241072_ERZ501459 | MGnify/ENA primary metagenome ERZ501459 (study PRJEB25962, sample SAMEA2042632) | human gut metagenome | biome: human gut; feature: human-associated habitat; material: faeces...
CCCACAAATTGTGACGCACATCTTGCAGAAAGCCTTTTTCAAACACGCTCTAGTTGACAATTTTTTTTATTTGGAGTACAGTCCAAGAAGAGATAAAATCGTTATTGCTCAAAAGTAATGTTTTTCTGGAATTTCGGGCACAATTGGAGCAGTAATGTAAAATTAACAGAAGAGGTATGAATATGCTGAAAGTAAAGAACCTGACTTTTGAAGTGAATGAAGAAGGGAAAAAGCGCTGTCTGGTAAATCACATCAGTTTTGACGTTCAGGATGGGGAAATGCTGGTAATCACTGGACCAAATGGTGGTGGAAAATCCACCCTGGCCAAGGTACTGGCTGGCCTTGAGAAAGCAAACAGCGGAGAAATTTATCTGGATGATGAGAACATTACAGGATACGATATTGATCATCGTGCAAATGCGGGAATTGGTTATGCATTTCAGCAGCCACCCCGCTTTAAAGGTATGACCGTGGCAAGAATGTTATCTCTTGCAGCAGGAAAGAATTTAACGGAAAAAGAGAGCTGTGACCTTCTCTCAGCTGTAGGACTTTGTTCCGAAGATTACCTGAATCGTCAGCTGGATGGAACTCTTTCCGGCGGTGAGATGAAGCGAATTGAGATTGCCACAGTTTTGGCGAAATCTCATAAAGTAAGCATTTTCGATGAACCTGAAGCAGGAATCGACCTGTGGAGCTTTTCCATGCTGATCAAGCGCTTTGAAGAGATTCATCGTGAAAAAAAGGAGTGCCTGATCCTGATTTCCCATCAGGAAAAAATCATCAATATGGCAGATAAGATCATGGTAATTGAAGACGGTGAAGTAAAGAAATATGGTACCAAAGAAGACGTTTTCCCAACCTTATTTCAGCAGGAAAAATGTCAGAAATGTCTGAATGAAGGAGGAAAATGTTGATGGTTAAAGTAGAAGAAACAACCCAGGGTGTGCTGGATAAGATCAGCGAAGGCTTTGCGCAGAAAGGTGCTTTTAATCTCCGTCAGAATGGTATTTCCATCTGTCACGGCGACAGCGAACATATTAAAATAAAGAAAAAAGAGGACAAGCCGGGAATCGATATTTTCATTGACGGGGAGACAAAGGGAGAGAAGGTTTTCATCCCGGTAGTGGTAAGTGTATCTGGAATGACCGATCTGGTTTACAATGATTTTTATGTGGCAGACGGTGCAGATGTTGACATTGTTGCAGGCTGCGGAATCCACAATAGTGGCTGCAATGACAGTCGTCACGATGGTATTCATACCTTCCATGTGGGTAAAAATGCCAATGTACATTACGAGGAAAAACACTACGGAGAGGGGAATGGAACCGGAAGCAGAGTGCTGAATCCGGTAACCAATATTGAGCTTGGTGAGAACTCCGTATTTACGCTGGATACCGTTCAGATCAAGGGTGTTGACTCCACAATCCGTACCACAAATGTTTCAATGGATGCAGATTCCAAGCTGTTTGTTCTGGAACGTCTGATGACAGATGGGGAGCAGAAAGCGGAGTCTGATATTGAAGTCTGTATGAACGGAGCAGGATCTTCTGCACAGATTATTTCCCGTTCTGTTGGAAAGGGAAATTCTTCCCAGGTTTTCCATCCGAAGGCTGTTGGAAAGAACAAATGTCACGCACATATCCAGTGTGATTCCATTATTATGGATCATGCTGAGGTGGGCTCCATCCCGGAAATCCAGGCGAAACATGTGGATGCTGCAATTGTTCACGAGGCAGCTATTGGAAGAATTAACGATGAGCAGCTTTTGAAGCTAAGAACTCTTGGAATGACGGAAGCTGAGGCGGAAAATGTAATCATTGAGAATTTCCTGAGTTGAGAAAAACTTAAACAGAAAAATAACTATTCAGTGGGTATGTACTATTTCGCGGAGGGTGTAACTGTGAAGGTGCTGAATAGTTATACAGAGAATATAGAATCTTCAGGTTAGTTTGGAAGATTTATGAAAAATGCCAGGCAGCGTCGTCCAAAAACGCTGGCCTGGCATTTGGCATTATTTAATTTTTACGGATTTTTTGGAACTCCATTTGGAATAATATTTTTTGCCGCTTACAATTTTGTAGGTGCGGATCCGTACATAATATTTTTTCTTTGAAACCAGTTTCTTTAAAGTTGCGCGTGTAGCAGAACCTTTTACGGTAAGGGCTTTCGCCTTTTTCATGCTGCTGTTCTGGTTGCCTTTATCGGAATCGTTTTTACCGGAGTCATCTTTACCAGAATCATCTTTACCGGAATCATCTTTACCAGAATCATCTTTACCAGTATTATCTTTTCCTGAGTCCGAGTCATCCTTGCCAGGAGCAGCTGTGATCGTAAAGGTTGTGTTAATAATGCCGGTGTAATTTCCGGATCCTGTAATAGTTACAGTGGCAGTACCTTCCTTCACATTATCTTTATAAGAAACTGTGAAATCAGTGCCTGCCGCAAGCGTCTTGGCTCCGTATGTAACGGTAACATCCGGGCATTTCTCTGTTCCGTCACTGGTGTAGGAATACTGGGAAAGAGAAGCGGAATAGCGGCTGATATCCAATGGTTTAATGGTAAAGTCTTTCGTAACAGAACCAGTGTAATTTCCAGTTCCAGTGAGAATTGCAGAAGCAGTACCTGCATCCCAGTTGTTTCTGTAGGAAACGTAATAATCCTGGTTCAGGGTTAATTCCTTGTCCCCGCTTTTTACTGTGGCGGTTGGGCGTAAAGAGGAGCCTGTGTAGGTAAGGCTTTCATCGGAAAGCGTAACCGTGCAGCTGCTGATGTTAGCTCTGTTTATAGTAAAGGATTTAGTTACATACCCCTGGTAATTTCCAATTCCATCAATTCCAACCCACGGAGAATTGTAATAACTGCTTGGTTCAATGTTGTTGTGGTATGTTACAGTGAAATCCCTGTCTTTTACCAGGGTTTTACCACTGTGGGTAACTGTCACTTCAGGAGTTACCTCGGAACCAGTGTAATATGCCGGGGCAATGGAGAATCTGGCATTTGCCATGATCTACAATACAATCACTGGAAATACAGATGCAGTAGAGGAAAATGGCGAGGCAGTCCGTCTGCACCAGAATTTCTGGAGCTTCACAAAGGAAAATGTGAAAAGGGACACAAATTTAGTTTTTCATTTAAGATAAATGTGAAAAAAATGTGAAATTAGCACTCGCCTATTGACAGTGCTAACAATACGTGTTATATTACATGCAGAACAAAGGAAGAGAGAAAAAGAAATCTTCCAGTTTCAACAACGATGTTAATTAAACACGCAAGTGTTCACAATATAAGGAGGAATGGATTATGTTAATGCCTAGTATTTTTGGAGAAGATTTATTTGATGACTGGATGAGATTACCTGTAGAAAGAGAGAATCACAGAGGTTACAGAGCTGCTGAATTGATGAAGACAGATATTAAGGATGTGGATGGAAATTATGAGCTGAGCATTGATCTTCCAGGATTCCATAAAGAGGATGTGAAGATTCAGCTGAAGGATGGCTATCTGAACATTCAGGCTTCCAGAACCGAGAATAAAGATGATAAAGACAATAACGGCAAATACGTTCACAGAGAGCGTTACACCGGACAGTGCTCCAGAAGCTTTTATGTAGGTAAGGAACTGGAGCATGAGGACATCCATGCGAAATATGACAATGGTGTTCTGACTGTTACTTTCCCGAAGGAAGCGAAGAAGAAAGTGCTGGAAGAGAAGAAGTTTATTTCTATTGAAGGCTGATTTCCGGGGAAAGAGCTGTTTTAACAGATAAGAATTCCCACAGGAAACTGATAACAGATAATAACTGGCGCGGAGCAGTTCACCTGCTTCGTGCCGATGAAATAAATGATTGAAATAGATAATTGAATTAGATAATACAGAGTGTGCATTAGCCGTAAATCAGAAGCGGCGGCTGATATTGCCGACTTACATAAGTAACAAGTGAAAGCGGCAGAGCATGTTTTATTTGATGTGCTTGCAGTGTATGGATTATTCAGCGATATTGAAATAATGGTAAACAGCTTCTTTTATATAGATTGTGTTTTAGATTGTGTTTCATTTTAAGACGATTTTCTAATTTACATAGATTTTGTTTCATACCCCCTCATTTCCTGCCGGCTACCCACCGGCAGGTTTTTTCTTATGTCTTTACATCATTTCACCTGTCTGCTATACTTGTCTGGAATTGTTGATGACTGCGAAAGACAGAACAAAAATCTCTCACAAATTGTGATGCATATCTTGCAGAAAGCCTTTTTCAAACAGGCTTCAGAGCGTGAAAACAAGATGCTGCTGCAGTAATCGTGGATGGCAAAAACATGTTACTGTTACTCCGTTCACAGTAACAAAAACATTTTCAGAGAAGGAATTTACTCATGAATTATATTGTATTTGACCTGGAATGGAATCAGAGTCCAGGGGGAAAAAGGTGGTCTAACAGCCGTCTGCCTTTTGAAATCATAGAAATCGGCGCCATAAAACTAAATGAAGAGAAAGAAATTGTGGATAGCTTTCAGCGTCTGATCAAGCCCCAGGTGTACAATTGGATTCATGACAGCATCCATGAAGTGATTCACATGAATTATAAGGATCTGCAGAAAGGAACTCTTTTCCCACAGGCCATCACGGAATTTCTGGAATGGTGTGGCGAAGAATATATATTCTTTACCTGGGGAAATCAGGATGTAATGGAACTGCAGCGGAACATGAAATATTATGGAAAACTTTCCCTGATCAAAGGTCCGGTGACTTATTATGATGTGCAGAAATTATTTGCCATTCGTTATGAAGAAAATGACGAGCGCCGTGCCCTGGAATTTGCTGCTGATAAAATGGGCGTGGAGAAGAAAATGGATTTTCACCGCGCTCTGGGAGATGCTTATTATACTGCATGTATTCTTCAGAAAATAGAAGATAAATACATTTTTCCAAACTCATCCCTGGACGTGTATCAGAATCCCAAGAGCAAGCGTGAAGAGATTCACATATCCTATCCAACCTATGATAAATATGTATCCCGGGAGTTCTATTCCCGCGAAAAAGCCATGAAGGACCGGGAAGTAACCAGCACGAAATGTCCATTGTGCCATAATCCTGCCAAGCGTAAGATCCGTTGGTTTATGAATAATTCCAAGGTTTACTACAGTGTGTCCCTCTGTCAGGAGCATGGCTTTGTACTGGGAAAAATCAGGATTCGCCGAACGGAAGACAATAAGTATTATGTAATTAAGAAGCTCACCAATGTAACCGATGAAGAAGCCGATGAAATCCGCCAGAAACGTGATGCGCATCGTGCCAAACGGAGACTGAAGAAAGAAGAGCAGTAAATCTGTGAGACTACCTCTGACAATGAATGAAAAACTAACATTTGGTTAATAGAAAAATCCCCTCCAATCACATATGCTGATTATAAGTAATACAACAACAGCGTATAAAAAAGGAGGGGGTTTTATGAGTTTAAGAAATTATTTTTACAGGTTTGGGAAATACATTCTGACATTTTTCTTTGTAACACTGCTGATGGTTCTCTTTAGCCCGCTGCGGGCGGAGGCGGCTATCACCAAGGAAGTTACCTCGGATGGTTTTAAACTCAGCGGAACGGGCAGCATGAATGTGTGGGATGGAGACGAATTCCGCTATTATATCGGCTATCAGATCCCTCATGAAGACTCCATGGATTACAAGGTAGATGTGACTATGACTTTTCAAAGCTCCAGTCTGACGCCAGGCAGGGCAAGCGTGTATCTGGATGACGACAGCATACCCTTATATTCAAACGGAGGTACGGTGCTGCAGGGCTCAGCCACGTTCTCCAAATCTGATGAAATGGAATTAATGGAAATATTTGTAAATTATGATAGTTTTCCAAGTGAGCAGAACGTAGATTTTTCCATCACTGTAAATGTGCGGGAAAATCGCAAAAACGCAGATATTGCCATTTATCCGCCGGAAAACAATTACGACAAAACCACAGGAATGTTTCTGGTAACGGTTGACGATCCTTATGTTTTTTATTCAAATAAGGATTCGTCAAAATATTCCGTAAGTATTTCGGACTCATCTGTGGCACAGGTTACAGGCATTACTCCAAAATCCAATGACAGCTTTGAGGTAAGCGTATATTTTGCAAAAGCAGGTTCGGCGGATTTCACTTTTAAATATGGAAATCAGACGAAAAAGGTGACCTTCACAGTGGCGAAAACAGTCATAACTGTTTCCAGCTCCATCTCCCTGAAGGTGGGGGATACCACCATGTTTTCCAATTATGTTTTTAAAACCGGCGGTGGAAGCATCACCATCAAGAAAGTGAAATCCAGTAATAAAAAGATCGTTGATGCAGCCGGAGGATTCCTGATCGCAAAGAAGCCTGGCACTGCCAAGGTAAGTGCCCTGGTAAATGGCAAGCGGAGAACCATAACCGTGATCGTCGGCAAAAAGCCTGCCCCAAAGCCAAAACTCAAACAGCTTCAGGTAAAAGTGAAAGGATATAAATATTATCCGGATTCCGGCAAAACCATTTACACAACCCGCTTCACCAATAAATCCAAAAGCACCATCACAAAAGTGAAGCTGAAATTTACCATGACCATTAATGAAGAAATGACCCGCACCAAAACCTTTAAGGTCAATATAAAACCGGGAAAGACAAAAACCATGAAGCTGAATATAGGAAAACTAATAGCAGATCCTTCAAATATTACGGTGAAATGTCTGAAATTCTGGTATAAGAGTTGAGAAATGAAATTGTAGTAATAGGAGCATTTCGAATAAAGAGATAAAAGAATATTGTGTAAAGTAGAGGAACTACAATAATACAGGGCTAAGAACGAAAATGCGTAATGCAGTTTTCAATCTTAGCCCTTATTCTATAAAGTCGGTGTTGTCAGCAGACTGGTCATGATCGACCGTTCATACTGCATACCCCATCCAACCATCTGACCATTGAAATAATACTTGCTCTTTAATCTCAATGGTCCCACAGCGTTGGAAAGAATGGCCTGTTTCTTGGTAAGAACACTGAGGTCTGTTCCTGTGGGGACGGTCACGTATACATTTTTTGTGTAGTAGAATGGATAAGTATTTCCGCAATTATTCAGCAGATACTGCTCACCTGGAAGATTTTTCTTCGGAACAGGATTTTTGCTGATTTTTACTTTTTTACATTCGAAATTGTCGAAACCGTAATCCAGAAGGCTCTTTGTGTCAGCCCAGGCGCCATTTACGGAATTCATCACAACTGCAACCAGGGTCATATTTCCACGCTTGGCATAGGTGATCAGAGTAGCACCGGCAACATCTGTGTAGCCTGTTTTTCCACCCAGAACACCATCATAGGCGTAATCCCGGCCAGCCATCATCTTGTGATGATTGAGCAGATAGCGGGTTTCTGTAAAAATATTGGTAGGCGGAATTTCATAAAGATCTGTGGTGAAAAATTTCCTGCAAAGTGGATTCTGCCATGCAGCCTTGGCTATTTTTGCCATATCGCCTGCGGTGGTTACATGAGTCTCATCAGGAAGTCCGTTAGGGTTATTAAAATGGGTGTTTTTGCATCCAAGCTGCTGGGCTCTGGTGTTCATCAGCTCTACAAACTTCTTCACAGAACCGGAAACCTCTTCCCCAATACCAAGTGCCATTTCATTGGCTGATTCCAGCATCAGTGCCATAAGACATTGTTCAACTGTAAAAACCTCTCCGGCATCACCATAAATGGTGGAACTTCCCGCTTCAATTCCGTAAGCCGCCTGCTGAGAAAGGGTAAGCTGTGCGTTCACGTCCAGGTTCTCACATCCAAGAAGACAGGTGAGAAGCTTGGTAATACTGGCCGGGTAAAGCTGAGTATTGGCATTCTTGGAATACAGGACCGCCTCTGTATTTAAGTCCATGAGAACTGCTGACTGCGCCTCAATCTTAGGCCCCTCCGGCCAACCTTCAATGGAATCGGTATCAGCTGCCTGTGCATAATATTCGGTATGCGGATCCGGAGTAGGAGTGGGAGATTCGCTGGCAGTGTCTGTAGCTTCTGCCCAGACAGCGCCCGTCTGCCCAAGCAGCATTGCTGCTGTCAGGATTCCACAGAAAATCCGCTTTATTTTCATATGAAGATTTTTCCTGATCATATAAAATCCTTTCTTAAAATAGTACATAAAATTCCCAATACGTAACTGCATTATACCACTTTTCTTTATGTAAAACTATTAAAAGAGTGTGAATTGTTCACAGCACCCCGGAAAATCCACAAATTCAGCATTATTTTCCCCTATTCTCCCCATTTTTTCAGCGGAAAAACACTTGACATATAGAAATTCAGACCCTTATAATAGACAGGAAACAGAATAGTTAAAGACTGTGATGGAGACAGTAAGCTGATTTTGAACGTTTAAGGTTGTGCAGACACAGACAGCAACAATCTTTTCAGCGAGACGGGGATGGTGTAAGCCCGCCGCAAGTAGATTCAGCCGAAGATCACTCCGGAGTTTTATCTCTGAAGGAACAAGTAGGAGATAACGGAATTCCCCCGTTACAGGGAGCGTGTATCGGCTGCGTGTGCAAGCCCGTACAATGTAACAGGTGGTATAACGAGTGCTGACAGCTTTCGTCCTTTTGCAGGATGAGAGCTTTTTTTATGCAGGCGGAGAATCCTGCAAAAGGATTCTTTATGTAACAGGAAATCCCAACAGCAATCGACTGACAATTTTAAAGGAGGAAAAAGCTTTGTACCAGAAAGTAGACACGAATCTGAATTTCGTAGATCGCGAGAAAAAAGTAGAAGAATTCTGGAAAGAAAACCATATTTTCGAAAAAAGTATGGAAAACCGTAAAGAAGGCCCGACTTACACATTCTATGACGGACCGCCAACAGCAAACGGCAAGCCGCATATCGGCCATGTGCTGACACGTGTTATCAAGGATATGATTCCAAGATACCGCGCAATGAAGGGTTACATGGTTCCGCGTAAGGCTGGATGGGATACCCATGGTCTTCCGGTAGAGCTTGAAGTAGAAAAGAAGCTTGGTCTGGATGGAAAAGATCAGATCGAGGAATACGGTATGGAGCCGTTCATCCAGCAGTGTAAAGAGAGTGTCTGGAAATACAAAGGAATGTGGGAGGATTTCTCCTCAACAGTTGGTTTCTGGGCTGACATGGAGCATCCATATGTAACTTACGAGGACAATTATATTGAGTCCGAGTGGTGGGCACTGAAAGAAATCTGGAACAAAGGCCTCTTATACAAAGGCTTCAAGATCGTTCCTTACTGTCCACGCTGCGGAACCCCGCTTTCATCCCAGGAGGTTTCCCAGGGCTATAAATTAGTAAAAGAGCGTTCTGCGATCGCACGTTTCAAAGTGGTTGGAGAGGACGCATATTTCCTGGCATGGACCACAACACCGTGGACACTGCCTTCTAACGTTGCACTTTGCGTAAATCCGGATGAGACTTACTGTAAAGTAAAAGCAGCAGACGGATACACTTATTATATGGCAGAAGCACTTCTTGACAAAGTACTTGGCAAGCTTGCAAAGGAAGAAGAGCCTGCATATAAGGTTCTGGAAACTTATAAAGGTAAAGACCTGGAATACAAGGAATATGAGCCGCTGTTTAAATGCACAGGTGACTATGTAGCATCCAAGGGCAAGAAAGCGCATTATCTGGTATGTGATAACTACGTTACCATGAGTGATGGTACAGGTATCGTTCATATCGCTCCTGCATTTGGTGAAGACGACAGCCGTGTAGGACGTGAATATGACCTTCCGTTTGTACAGTTTGTAGATGGCAAGGGTGATCTTACTGCTGAGACACCATATGCCGGTGTATTTGTTAAGAAAGCAGACCCAATGGTACTGGCTGATCTTGAAAAAGAAGGCAAGCTGTTCGATGCTCCGAAATTTGAGCATGATTACCCACACTGCTGGCGTTGTGATACACCACTGATCTACTACGCAAGAGAATCCTGGTTTATTAAAATGACAGCTGTTAAAGATGACCTGATCCGCAATAACAACACCATTAACTGGATCCCGGAGAGCATCGGTAAAGGACGTTTCGGCGACTGGCTTGAGAATGTTCAGGACTGGGGAATCAGCCGTAACCGTTATTGGGGAACTCCACTGAATATCTGGGAGTGCAGCTGCGGTCATATGGAATCTGTTGGAAGCCGTCAGGATCTCTATGAGAAAACTGGTGACGAGCGCGCCAAGACAGTAGAGCTTCACCGCCCATACATTGACGAGCTTACCATGAAGTGTCCGGAGTGCGGCGGCACTATGCACCGTGTACCGGAGGTTATTGACTGCTGGTTCGATTCAGGAGCAATGCCATTTGCACAGCATCATTATCCATTTGAGAATCAGGAATTGTTCAAACAGCAGTTCCCGGCAAACTTTATTTCCGAGGCTGTTGACCAGACAAGAGGATGGTTCTACTCCCTTCTTGCTGAGTCCACTCTTCTGTTTAATCAGGCCCCATATAAGAATGTTATCGTTCTTGGACATGTTCAGGATGAGAACGGCCAGAAGATGAGTAAGTCCAAGGGAAATGCAGTTGATCCGTTTGATGCACTTCAGACATACGGTGCAGATGCCATCCGCTGGTACTTCTACATCAACAGTGCACCATGGCTGCCGAACCGTTTCCATGGCAAGGCTGTTCAGGAAGGTCAGCGTAAATTCATGGGTACTCTGTGGAATACCTATGCATTCTTTGTACTTTATGCAAATATTGATAACTTTGATGCTACCAAATATACGCTTGACTATGACAAGCTTCCGATTATGGATAAATGGCTCCTTAGCAAGCTGAATACACTTGTAAAGACCGTTGACGAAGATCTGAACGACTATAAGATTCCGGAGACTGCAAGAGCACTTCAGGGCTTTGTAGACGAGATGAGTAACTGGTATGTAAGACGCTGCCGTGAGCGTTTCTGGGCAAAGGGCATGGAGCAGGATAAGATCAATGCTTACATGACACTTTACACAGCACTGGTAACAGTTGCCAAGGCTGCAGCTCCGATGATCCCGTTCATGACAGAGGATATCTACCAGAACCTTGTAAGATCTCTGGACAAAACAGCTCCGGAGAGTATCCATCTCTGCGACTTCCCGGAAGTAAAGGAAGAGTGGATCAATAAAGATCTGGAAGAAAACATGGAAGAAGTTCTGGATGTTGTTGTTCTTGGCCGTGCATGCCGTAACACAGCAAACATCAAGAACCGTCAGCCAATCGGAACCATGTATGTAAAAGCTCCGAAGGTGATGGATAAATATTTCACAGACATTATTGCAGACGAGCTGAATGTAAAAGAAGTGAAATTTGCAGATGACGTGGAATCCTTCATTTCCTACAGCTTCAAACCACAGCTTCGTACAGTTGGACCAAAATACGGCAAGCTTCTTGGCGGAATCCGTACTGCACTTGCAGAAATCAACGGCAGCAAGGCCATGAGCGACCTGAAAACAAACGGTGTACTTGTACTTGATATTGATGGAAACAAGGTAGAGCTTACAGAGGAAGACCTGCTCATCGAGACTGCGCAGACAGAAGGTTATGTAACAGAGTCTGAAGGCGAGACTGCAGTTGTTCTGGATACCAACCTGACACCTGAGCTGATCGAAGAGGGATTTGTCCGCGAGATCATCAGTAAAGTACAGACCATGCGTAAAGAGGCTGGCTTCGAGGTTATGGATAAGATCCGTGTTTCCGTAAAAGATAATGACAAGATTATCGAGACCATGAAGGCAAACGAGGCTGAGATCAAATCTGAAGTTCTGGCTGAGGAAGTCGTTTATGGCGAGACAGATGGTTATGTAAAAGAGTGGAATATTAATAAAGAGCATGTAACTCTTGGCGTAACAAAGCTTTGATTTAACAATAATTTCACTTTTGGTTCTATGTTTTGAGACATTTTTACTTTATTATAAGCAAGGTGTTCCGTGGAAGGTTCTGAATTTCAGAACCTTCTGCGTGGTATCTGATAAATCATGTTACAGTTTACCGCATTTGCCGCAGGATTCAGGGCAGATGTTAATGAAACATACAACAGGAGGAACAAAATGATTGACAAACAGTTTGACAAAGAAACCTTCAAGAAAAGTGTAAAAGACAACGTTAAGTTTCTTTATCGCAGAAAGCTTGAAGAGGCAACTCAGGAGCAGCTTTTCCAGGCAGTAAGCTACACGGTGAAGGATGTGATCATTGATAACTGGCTTGATACACAGAACGCTTATGAAAAGCAGGATCCGAAGATCGTATATTATATGTCCATGGAGTTTCTTATGGGACGTGCCCTTGGAAACAACCTTTTAAACCTTGGCGCATACGGTGAAGTGAAAGAAGCTCTTGAAGAGCTTGGAATCGACATCAATGCACTTGAGGATCAGGAGCCAGATCCGGCACTTGGAAACGGTGGTCTTGGAAGACTTGCAGCATGCTTCCTTGATTCCCTTGCTACACTTGGATACAGTGCATATGGATGCGGAATCCGTTACCGTTATGGTATGTTCAAACAGGAAATCAGAGACGGATACCAGGTTGAAGTACCGGATGCATGGCTTGAGGAAGGCTATCCATTTGAGCTCCGTCGTCCGGAGTATGCAAAAGAGGTACATTTTGGTGGATATGTAAGAGTTGAATATGACCAGGCAACCGGTCAGAACAAATTTATCCATGAAGGATACCAGGCAGTAAAGGCTATCCCATACGATATGCCGATCGTTGGATACGAGAACAATGTAGTAAATACACTTCGTATCTGGGATGCAGCTGCTATCGAGGAATTTGGATTTGATTCCTTTGACAAAGGTGATTACAAGAAAGCCGTTGAGCAGGAGAATCTCGCAAAGGATATCGTAAACGTTCTTTATCCGAACGACAATAAAATGTCCGGTAAAGAGCTTCGTCTGAAACAGCAGTACTTCTTCGTATCTGCAAGTATTCAGGCTGCAATCGAGAAATATAAGAAAACACATAATGATATTAAGAAGCTCCACGAGAAAGTCGTATTCCAGATGAACGATACTCATCCGACTATGGCTGTTGCAGAGCTTATGCGTCTTCTTATGGATCAGGAAGGTCTTGGCTGGGACGATGCCTGGGCTGTAACTACCAAATGTGTTGCTTACACCAACCATACCATTATGGCTGAGGCTCTTGAGAAATGGCCGATCGAGCTGTTCTCCAGACTTCTTCCACGTGTATATCAGATCATCGAAGAGATCAACCGTCGTTTCATCATCGAAGTACAGAATAAATATCCTGGAAACTATGAGAAGATCAAAAAGATGGCAATCATCTATGACGGACAGGTTAAGATGGCACACCTTGCAATCGTTGCAGGCTTCTCTGTAAATGGTGTTGCAAGACTTCATACTGAGATTCTGGAAAAGCAGGAGTTAAAAGATTTCTATGAGATGATGCCTGAGAAATTCAATAACAAAACCAACGGTATCACTCAGAGACGTTTCCTTCTTCATGGAAACCAGAACCTTGCTGCATGGATCACAGACCATATTGGACCAGACTGGATCACAGATCTTTCCCAGATCAGCAAGCTGAAAGTATACGCTGATGATGAGAAAGCACTTCAGGAGTTTATGAACATTAAATTCCAGAACAAACAGCGTCTTGCGAAATACATTCTGGAGCACAATGGTGTTGAAGTTGATCCTCACTCCATTTTCGATGTACAGGTTAAGAGACTTCATGAGTATAAGAGACAGCTTCTCAATATCCTTCATGTAATCTATCTGTACAACCAGATTAAATTACATCCGGAGATGGATTTCTATCCAAGAACCTTCATCTTTGGTGCAAAAGCATCCGCAGCATATGAGCGCGCGAAAAAGATTATCAAACTGATCAACTGCGTAGCAGATGTTGTAAACAACGATCCATCAATTGGCGGCAAGATCAAGGTTGTATTTATCGAGAACTACAGAGTATCTAATGCTGAGATGATCTTTGCAGCAGCAGATGTTTCCGAGCAGATTTCTACTGCAAGTAAAGAGGCTTCCGGTACAGGTAACATGAAGTTCATGCTGAACGGTGCTCCTACACTTGGAACCATGGACGGTGCAAACGTAGAGATCGTTGAGGAAGTTGGTCAGGAGAACGCATTCATCTTCGGTATGAGCGCTGACCAGATCATTAACTATGAGAACCATGGTGGATACGATCCAGACTTTATCTACAACACAGATGCTGAGATCCGTCAGGTACTGATGCAGCTGATCAATGGAACCTTCTCCAGCGATACAGAGCTGTTCAGAGATATCTATGATTCTCTTCTGAATACTAAGAACTGCTCCAGAGCAGACCAGTATTTCATTCTCGGAGATTTCAGATCCTATGCTGAGGCTCAGAAGAGAGTGGAGGCAGCTTACAAGGATGAGAAGAAGTGGGCGAAGATGGCACTTCTGAACACTGCATGCAGTGGTAAATTCTCCTCTGACAGAACCATCCAGGAGTATGTAGATGATATCTGGCATCTGGATAAGGTTACTGTAACCAAGAGCGAGGCTGCTGAGAAATAAATAAGGGCAAATTTATTTTGCGAAAAAGATTATAAGAAATAATAAAAGCTGTGTTCATGCCAGAACAAATAAATTCCGGCATGGACACAGCTTTTTATATAAGATTAGTAATTTTCTTTCTGCCAGTACTCATAGGGCAGCATATGATACATTTTCCTTACGGTAGTCCGCTGACTGACATAGAGCTTTGCCAGCTTGCGCTTCTGTATATAAAGATCTTTGGGCATTTCTTCAAGGTCGTAGGGAACCTTGTCATTTACATAATACTTTCCAAAAGAATAGAAAGCAGCATCGCAGTCTGTCTCTCTATAGGCTTCTTCTACAAGCTGGTGAGTCATCTGGTGGTGGTGATGGCCGTACTCGCCGTCTGCGTTGTGAGTGGCAACCTGTTTCCAGTCTTTGTAGTTCAGGACTGTGGCAATATCTGCCTCCATATCTTTTTTCCAGTAGTTCCAGCTGCTGCGATCCTTTCCGATTTTGTCCGGGTAGGAAAGAATCAGATATTTGTCTCCGGTGGCTTCCATTACAGATTTAAATTCTGCGCTTCGAACCGGATCATTTCCACGGGTCATACACACTACCAGATAATCGTCCTCAATCAAATGCCGTCCGCCCCAGAGCAGATCATCATCTGGGTGTGCCACAAACATCACTTTGTCGTAACCCTCCAGATTAAGGGCGTCCAGGTCGGCTACAGTTACATGGGGCAGATTCAGGTAAGGATAAAAAAGATAAAGCTTATGGCCGGCAAAGACAATCGCGCTTAGTATTACAATTGCCGCCAGTAATTGTTTCCAGTGCCGCACTGACCAGGAAAAAAGACCGACAGTGCTGGAACTGGCAGAAAAAATATTTTTCATATCAGGTACTCCATTTCTGAGTTTATTTGTATAGACGAAATCGAAAATGAAATTGATTATTTGTAACAATTATACTATATTTGAGATAAGTTACAAGCTAAGATATAATGTCATAAAAAAATAATGGAGGATGAATATGAAAGAACTTCTTTACGGAGCAGCATATTATGATGAGTATATGCCGTATGACCGCCTGGATAAAGATGTGGAAATGATGAAAAAAGCAGGAATCAATACCGTTCGAATTGCGGAGTCTACCTGGAGCACCTGCGAGCCACAGCCAGGAGAATTTGATTTTTCCCATGTGGAAAGAGTAATGGATGCCATGGAAGAGGCAGGAATCAATGTGATCATCGGTACGCCTACCTATGCTGTGCCTACCTGGATGGTGAAGGCACATCCGGATGTTTTGGCTGAGACAGTAAAGGGAAGAGGTATTTATGGCGCCCGTCAGATCATGGATATTACCCATCCGGTGTACCTTTTCTATGCGGAACGTGTAATCCGAGAACTGATGAAGTGTACAGCACATAGAAAGTGCGTCATTGGTTTCCAGCTGGATAATGAGACGAAATATTACGGAACTGCTGGCAAAAATGTGCAGGAGCAGTTTGTGAAATATATTCGTGAAAAATTCCATGATGATCTGGATGCCATGAATTATGAATTTGGCTTGGATTATTGGAGCAATCGAATCAATGCATGGGAGGATTTTCCAGATGTACGTGGTACGATCAATGGAAGCCTTGGCGCAGAATTTGAGAAATTCCAGAGAACTCTGGTGGACAAATTCCTCGGCTGGCAGGCTGATATTGTAAATGAATATAGAAGAGAAGACCAGTTTGTAACCCATAATCTGGATTTTGAGTGGCGTGGATATTCCTATGGCATTCAGCCTTATGTAAACCATCTTCATGCGTCCCAGTGCCTGACAATTGCAGGAACCGATATTTACCATCCTACACAGGATGACCTCACTGGCGCAGAAATTGCATTCGGCGGAGATCTGATCCGATCCCTAAAACAGAACAACTATCTGGTAATTGAAACCGAAGCACAGGGATTTCCTGGATGGACACCATATAAAGGACAGTTGAGATTACAGGCATACAGTCACCTGGCATCTGGCGCAAACAGCGTGATGTACTGGCACTGGCATTCCATCCATAATTCTTTTGAGACATACTGGAAGGGCCTGCTCAGCCATGATTTCCAGGAAAATGCCACTTACAGGGAAGCCTGCACAATTGGTAACGAGTTTGCCCGCCTTGGAAAACATCTGGTTAACCTGAAGAAGAAAAATGAAGTGGCAGTACTGGTCAGCAATGAAGCGCTTACTGCCCTGAACTGGTTCCGAATCCAGGAACAGGCACCCGGCGCGGATGCTAAGAGTATCTATTATAATGACGTTATGCGTTGGATGTACGATACTCTGTATCACATGAACGTAGAATGCGATTTCATCTGGCCAGAGTCCGAGAATCTGGAGCAATATAAAGCAATTGTAGTACCAGCCCTGTATGCGGCACCTGATGAGCTTCTCATACGGTTAAAACAGTATGTGGAAAATGGCGGAACCCTGATTGCATCCTTTAAAACTGCTTTTGCAAATGAAAATGTGAAGGGAAGTCATCAGGTGCAGCCACATATTCTGAGCAACTGCTTCGGAGTCCATTACGATCAGTTCACTTTCCCGAAAAATGTAGGCTTAACAGGGGAAGTCATTCCGGAAAAACCAGATCAGAAAGGCAATGCACACCCAGCTGCGAATGTATTTATGGAGCTTCTGGTTTCGGAAGGAGCAGAAGTGCTGGCATCTTACGAGCACTATAATTGGAAAGATTACGCCGCTATCACCCGAAACCACTACGGAAAAGGCCAGGCCGTATACATCGGCTGCATGACAGACGAGGAAACCCTGAAGTCCGTTTATAAAGCCGTGCTCCCGGAAGCAGGCGTAGAAATCCCAGAATACCACTACCCAATTATTGTGCGAAAAGGTTTGAATGATCTGGGAAAAACTGTTTGTTATTTCTTGAATTATTCTGGTATGGAACTGGAAATGCCTTATGATTATAAAAATGGCATAGAGCTGTTAGAAAACACCGCCGTAGAAAATGGCACCGCTCTCCAAATGCCTGCATGGGGTGTGAAAATCGTGGAAGAAGCTTAAAAAGAAACCATAAAAAGTCCCGGTAAACGGTGGAAAGACATCGGTTACCGGAACTTTTTGTGTTACCAGTATTTGTTTGGAACACCAGTAGCGTGATTTGTTTGGTCCGTGTGTTGGTTTATATGCTGGCGGCTTTCTGCCTGGTCTGATTGTGGTTGTAAGGAAAGCGGATATAGGTCTAAATAATTTAATGCACATAAAACGTGATTTTTGTGTTAAAATAGTAATGAAAAACGTGAGAAAATTGCAAATAAAAGCTTATAAAACGTGATGGCTTTTTTAGAAGGGGTGAGGCTATGTATTTTAGGAGAAAGGTAGATAGTTATTTAAGACAGTGGAAGGATAAAGAAAACAGGCTTCCGCTAATCATTAAAGGTGCAAGACAGATTGGGAAAACGGAATCTATTGTTCATTTTGCAAGTGAAAATTATGAGAATATAGTTTTTATAAATTTTGTGCTGGAGGGGCAGTATAAAACTATATTAAGTGACGGATATAGCGTGGAAAATATTATAAAAAACATATCTCTCATAGATCCCTCTAAAAAATTTATTGCAGGAAAAACTTTGATCGTTTTTGATGGACTACAGGAATTTCCGGATATTGCCACTTCTTTGAAGGCTTTTAAGCTGGATGGAAGATTTGATGTAATTTGCAGTGGATCTCTGCTTGGAATTAACTATAAAAAGATCCACAGCAATAGCGTTGGCTATAAAACAGATTACGAAATGTTTTCCATGGATTTTGAGGAGTTTCTCTGGGCAAAGGGTTACTCAGATTTACACATCGAACAGATCCTGGAACATATGTGTTCTGGGAAAGCATTTTCTGATACGGAGCTGTCTGTTTACAAAAAACTGTTTCTTGAATATTGCGTGCTTGGGGGCATGCCAGCAGTGATCAGACAATATATAGAAACGAATACATTTTCTGATACTTTGGAAATTCAGCATCAGATTCAATTAGATTATGAAGAAGATATCAGAAAATATGCAGAAGGGTTAGACCAAACGAAGATTGCCAGTGTATATCGAAGCGTTCCGGTACAGCTGGCAAAAGAGAATAAAAAATTCCAGTTAAGTAAAATTGAGAAAAACGCAAGAAGCAGAGAGTATTCGGGCTGTATTGACTGGCTTAAGGATGCGGGAGTTGTTTCTGTCTGCTACTGTCTGGAATATCCGGAATTGCCGTTAAAAGGAAATTATGATGAATTGAAGTTTAAGCTGTACTATCCAGACACCGGCCTGCTAATTGCCTCTTTAGATGAAGAAGCGCAGGAAGATTTACGTGCAAATAAAAATATGGGTGTTTATAAGGGGGCTTTATATGAAAATTTCGTTGCAGAGGCGTTTCTGAAACAAGGATTAAGATTATATTATTACAAAAAAGAAAATGCAACTTTGGAAGAAGATTTTTTTGTCAGGACAAAAGATGAACTGGTTCCGGTTGAAGTAAAGGCAAATAAAAATCGCTCAAAATCTTTAAGAAAACTGATTGATAATGAAAGTTACAGCGATATTAAGTGGGGAATAAAACTGGCTGACAGCAATGTGGGAATAGAAAATGGCATTTATACATTTCCATATTTCTGCTCCTTTTTGATTAAAAGATATCTGGCAAAAAGAGGCTAAAATTAAACGGCTGCCGCATTGTTCAAAGTGTTTTGATAATGCGGCAGCTATTTATTAATTAAATTCTCTTCAGTTCATAGCTTCTTGTTCCAAGTCCAATCTTCTCACCATGATCCAGAGTTGCTTCCCACTCTACATTCGGATTGGAATCCATAAAGTGGTTGTGGTGGCAATGCCATTCCGGTTTCGCAAGGTTGTCACCAAGCTGGCTGTTGCGGATTGGCTCCGCAGCAAGACATGCATCTACGCAGGCCTGATCAAGAGCAATGGGATCGAAGCTTGCGAACATTCCAATATCCGGAAGGATAGGAGCATCATTTTCGCCGTGGCAGTCACAGTTAGGGCTGATGTCCTGAACCAGAGCGATATGGAAGCATGGGCGTCCATGACAGACTGCCTGTGCATACTCTGTCATCTTACGGCAGAGAAGCTCATTGGAATTGCTGTGCGGGTTGTGAATTGCATCAAAGCTGCAGGCACCGATACAACGACCGCAGCCCTTACATTTATCATAATCAATGACCGCTTTTTTCTCAGGATATGTAATAGCGTCACTTCCGCATTCCTTTGCACAGCGTTTGCAGCCGCGGCAAAGGTCTGTTTCGATAACTGGTTTACCACTATTGTGCTGAGCCATTTTTCCTGCACGGCTTCCGCAGCCCATACCAATATTCTTGATTGCGCCGCCGAAACCGGTGGCTTCATGTCCCTTGAAATGAGTAAGACTGATGAATACGTCAGCGTCCATTACAGCACGGCCGATTCTGGCAGTTGGACAATACTCTGCATTCTCTACAGGAACTTCTACATCATCAGTACCGCGAAGTCCGTCACCGATAATGATCTGGCAGCCTGTAGTGATGGTGTTAAAACCATTCAGATTCGCACAATCCATGTGCTCCAGGGCATTTTTGCGGCTTCCCGGATAAAGGGTGTTACAGTCAGTAAGAAACGGCATTCCGCCAAGCTCCTTACAAAGATCGGCTACTACTTTTGCATAATTGGGGCGCAGGAAAGCAAGGTTTCCAAGCTCTCCGAAATGCATTTTGATGGCAACGAATTTACCATCCATATCAATGTTTTTGATTCCGGCTGCGATACACAGCTTTTTCAGCTTGTCCAGCTGGCTTGTGCCGACCTTGCAGCGGAAGTCTGTAAAATATACTGTTGATTTTTCCATAAAATTCCTCATTTCTGATTTTTATTTATCTTCATATTATTCTTGTGATTGATTTAATGTCAAGTTATTTTTGTACTATAGCGTGCCCCCAAAATCGTTCCCACAAATTGTAACTCACATCTTGCAGAAAGCCTTTTCAAACACGTTTTAAAAGAACTTCAGAACATCCTCCAGCTCTCTGCGTCTCGGTCGGCCTGGCTCCTCATCCGCTTTTCCTACAGCAATAACGGAAACAAGGGTTTCGCTTTCCGGGATGGAAAGCATTTCACGAATTTTGTCCCCATCCCGGAGTCCCATGATCAGAGTAGAAAGACCAAGCTCTGTGGCTTTCAGAATCAGGTTTTCATTCTGAAGACCAAGGTCATAACAGCCCCATCCATTTCCAATCTCATTATCAGGAGTACCGTCTGTCTGGAAACCGGCGCGGTTATGTACGAAGGTGGTGACAATCAAGGCTGCATGCTCGGTTTTGATATCGTTATTGGCGTAACACAGGCATTCCTTACGAAGCTTCTGACTCATGTCCTCTGATAAAACACAGTAATAACGACCTGTTTCTGTATTCTTCCATGATGGTGCTTCCAAAGCGGCCTGTACAAGCTGCTGGATCTGCTCTTTAGTAACATTTGTATGGGAACTGTACTTACGCACAGATCTTCTGTTCTCAATAAGTGTCTGAAATTCCATGAAAAAGCCCCCTTAAAGTATGTTTTGGCTGTATTTTAGCATAATTCATTGGATGTGAAAAGTTAAAATTTTTTGTAACCTTTCTCCTATGAACCATTTATGATAATGTCCTAATATACCACAAAGGAAAATGTCCCAATGTAGTATAATGCTTCCATCAACAGATGGAGGTAACGATTATCAGAAAGGTAGAATTATCAATGGATGAACAAAAGAAGTATGAGGTGATCAAATCATTGGCAGATCATCCAGCCCCTAACAAGCAGAGAGCTGCCCTTACTCTCGGTTGTACTGTACGTCACATTAACCGTATGCTTAAAGGCTACAAAGAGCATGGCAAAGCCTATTTTATCCATGGCAACAGAGGACGTAAGCCAGCCAATACCATCCCCAATGAAACTCGTAATCTTGTTGTCGATTTATACCGCAACAAATACTATGATGCCAATTTTGTGCATTTCACTGAGTTATTAGGAAAACATGAAGATATCCACATCTCCCCTTCAGCGGTTATGTCTATTCTCGAAGCTGAATACATTCTCTCTCCCAAGGCTACAAAAGCTAAGAAAAAGAGAATCAAAGAACAATTAAAAGCCGATAAAAAAGCAGCGAAATCTCAGAAAGAAGCGGATCAGATACAGATTAATCTTGTTGCTCTTGAGGACGCCCATTCCCGCCGTCCCAGAGCCGCTTATTTCGGTGAACTGCAGCAAATGGACGCAACTCCCTACGAATGGATCCCCGGTCAGATATGGCATCTGCATCTGGCTATAGATGATGCTACAGGAAGGATTACCGGCGGTTGGTTTGATACCCAGGAAACTCTGAATGGCTATTACCACGTTTTCCATCAGATCCTCACAACTTACGGTATCCCCTACAAGTTCTTTACAGACCGCCGTACTGTTTTCACCTATAAAAAGAAAAACTCCCCATCTATCGATGAGGATACCTATACACAGTTTGCCTATGCCTGTAAACAGCTGGGGGTTGAACTGGGATCAAGCAGTGTGCCTCAGGCAAAAGGACGTGTAGAACGCCTGAACCAGACGCTACAGTCGCGCCTGCCAGTCGAGTTAAGACTTGCAGGCATAACGACCATAGACGCTGCCAATGAATTCCTAAACTCCTACATAAAGGAATTCAATGAGAAGTTTTCCCTTCCCATTCATGGTATCAAGTCTGTGTTCGAAGTGCAACCCCAAATTGAAAAAATTAACCTGATTCTTGCAGTTTTATGCGAAAGAACGGTAGATACCGGACACTGTTTAAGGCATTCCAATAAATACTACCGTATGATTGACAGCAGAGGCAATCAGGTCCACTACCGAAAAGGAACAAAGGTAATGTTTATTCAGGCTTTTGATGGCAGTCAATACTGCTGTGTAAATGACAAAGACATCTACGCACTGGAAGAAATACCCGAGCACGAAACAAAATCAAAAGACTTAGATATAGACTATACTCCGCCAAAACCAAAGAAGCCCCGCATTCCACCAATGAATCATCCCTGGCGTCGCCAACAGTTTGGAAAGTTTGTCAAACAGCAAGAACACCACCAGAATGATCAAGATACAAAAATTGCCTGAGGAATGAAACGAATCAATTTAACAAGCCCCAGCAAAAAGCCGGGGCTAATACTTCAATTATTTTAGGACATTTTCAAAAACGCTTGACA
>ENA-OPBZ01000435-OPBZ01000435.1-human-gut-metagenome-genome-assembly--contig:-NODE-435-length-22623-cov-11.556407_pt1 | contig 22623 bp, 12 predicted proteins | sample MGYA00241072_ERZ501459 | MGnify/ENA primary metagenome ERZ501459 (study PRJEB25962, sample SAMEA2042632) | human gut metagenome | biome: human gut; feature: human-associated habitat; material: faeces...
TTGCAATGCTTGCTACTTCTAATGTGCCGGTATGGGCTGCTGAGTTCAGTGATGGTACAGATGTATCAGTTGCTACAGAAGCTCCAACTCCCGAAGAAACTACTGATGCAACTGAGTTTTCAGATGATACAGCAGAAACTCCTACTGTTGACGATACAACAGATGCTCCAGTAGCACAGGAAGTTGATGATGGTACAGAAATTAATAAAGAAAACTATACTGTTTCAAATCTGAAGCTTAGTGAAGTTGGCTCATGGGGAAAAAATGCTATTACAGTAGCATCTGGAAGTATTACAAATAAAGGTGTAGCTGTTGAAGGTTTTTATTATACTTGGATGGCCGACGGAGTAGAAGCATCTGGAAACAATGCCACAGGATATGTTGATGAGCTTTCTGAATTATCATATACTCCAGTTAAAGAAGATTACGGTAAAACTATATCTTTAAGAATTTATCAGCTCGGAGGAGCTACAACAACTTATTCAACTATATTTAGTGTGGTTCTCACAGGTGGTGTTGTTAAAGCTTATGATTTGACTGCTGTATTGGCTAAAAACACAAGTGGTAAGCCACTTACTTTTGGTAAGGAATTTACACCAACAGGCACAACAACTGATTCAAAAGGTTATTATATAACAACAGGTACTGTTGTATACAATGGCGAAGAAAATAAGCCAACTCCTACCACTACATATGAATATGTATTAGCAGGAGCAGATCAGACTATTACTAATGATCAGATTAACTGGCATTATGAAGTAGAAGGTAACGATTTTACAAATGTGACAGATAAAGAAATTACTGTTTATGGAACAATTGATGGCACAGATGACCCTTCATCTCCAGCATATGGATTCACAGGAAAAACAGCCAAAGCTGTTTATACAATTACTCCATTAGCAATTACTAAAGATAATCTGAAACCATCTTTAGTAACAACTTCTCTTGGTTATACTGGCACTGTACAGAGCTTCGGCAAGAGTGATGTTAAACTTGAAGTAGAAGTTAATGCTGATACACAGAAAAAAGTTGATATTACAGAAGCACTTAACTCAACATTTTCTGTAAAGGGAACTGATATAGCAGTCGGAACAGGATATTCCGTTAAATCTGACGCATGGTTGAACTTTGCTGATACAGATGCGGCTAAGAAGATTCTGAAAAACTTTGATACAACTGCTACACTTACTGAAGTAAAAACTGAAAATACATATGCAATTGTTAAACGTAACCTGAGCGAATGCACTGGAACGATTACAAAAGAATACAGTATTAGTGATTTCAAAGGAAAACCTACTGCATCTATTAATCCAGCAGATATTAAACTGACAGGAAAAGATGGAAAATCCTTTACTTTAGATTCTCTGGGTAATAATGTTGTTATTCAGGTAAATAAAGTTGTTTTTGATGCCGCTAATGCAGATAAGAAAGGTGTTGTAGAAGGTGCTGTTACAATCAGTTATTCTTCTGACTCAACAAATGTAGAAGGAAGTATTACGCTTCCAATTACTCTTGTAAACAGATCTATTGGAACTGTATGGGCAACATTTGATAATGGAGTTAATGCACAGCTTGTAACATCAAAGACAGCTACAACTGCAGAAGTTCCGTATACTGGGGAGGCTTATACTTTAGATTCCAAAAAAATCAAAGCTATTGAAGTGACATTCCTTGATGAGAATAATCAAAGCCACAAATTAACAACATCTGAGTATTCTGTTTCTTATGAAAATAATGTAAATGCCGGATATGCCAAGGTAATTATCACAGGAAAAGACTCTTATGCTGGCAGTGTAAAAGAAGTATACTTCAAAATTAAGCCAGATACTGTAACTGATACTGTTAATGCCGGTGATTTTACAGCGAAATCTAAAGTTACTGTAAACTCTGCAAATAATTATGATGCATCTCTGTATAAAGATGCAATGGGATTAAAATTTGAAACAGCATTAGATAGTAATGCGGATAAAAAATTAGCGCTTACTTATGATAAAGATTACACTGTTAAATACTATTATGTAAAAACATCCAATCCTAATTCTCTTAACACAACTGCAAAAATCAAGGCAGCAGCAGGTACAAATGTACCAGGTGATTATGTATTTGCAGTAGCAACTCTTGCAAAGGACGGAAATTATACAAAAGCAACTGGTACTGACGAACTCATTGCATATTCAAAGATTGAAAAAAAATCTATCAGCAATGTAAGTATTACAGTTGAAAAATCTTCCTACACATTTACAGGGGAAGAGATTTCTGCAAATGTTGTTGTAAAAGATGGAACTGTTACTCTGGATAAAGGTATTGATTATACTTTGAAATACAAAGACAACATTAATGCAGGAACAGCAACCGTAATTGTTGTACCGACCAAGGGAAGTGAATACGATGATGGAACAACTGCATCTGCTACATTTGAGATCACTCCTGCAAAAGCTGAAGATGTTTCTGTTACTTTAGCCGCAAATGGTACAAAAGCTGTAGCTGTAGCTGGAAAGGCAAATACTTTTAAATATTCTGGAAGACAGGTAAAACCATTAGTAAGCAAAGTAATGTTAGGAAAAGTTGATGTTACCAAATACTTTGATGTTACTTATGTATCCTATGGTGATAATATAAGTGCCGGCAAAGAAATGGGAAGTGTTACAATTTCTCCAAAAACAACTAACAGTAATTTTACAGGAACTAAAACACAGAAATTTAACATTCAGGGAAAAGAACTGACAGGTACATTAAAGCTTTATAAGTCAGATAAAACAAAGGTAGATATTGATCCAACCTACAAATATGCTGATATTACTAACTTTACATATGATGGTGAAGCTCAGAAATTTGGAAGTGAAATTTTTACACCAGGTACTGGCATTAAAGCTACCAAAGATACAGATTATGAAATTAAATATATCAATAACATAAATGCAGGAACTGGTTTTGTTGCAGTTGTAGCCAAAGGAAATTATGAAGCAAATACCTTAACATTAAAAGATCTGCGAGGTGTAATTCACTTCGGTGATTCTGCTCGTGATAATATCACATATACTGTTGAAAATGGTGTTTTATATCAGTATGATGCTTTGACCAATGAAAAATCTGTTCTTCAGAAAAATATCGTTGATTTAGCACACTTCGATATTGAAGCTGCTTATTTCACAGCAAGAAATATCACTGTAGCCAATGGTGCGTATGCTGGTGGAAAACCAGTTACACCTCAGGTAAGTGTTACAGTTAATGGTAAAACTTTAGTAGAAGGTACCGATTATAAACTTGTACTTAGTTCCATTGATGGAAAAACTACACCAGATAAATTTGTAGATGCAACAACAACTAAACCATATCAGGTTGAAGTAATTCCGATGGGTGGATATTCATTCAATAATGTATACGGAACCTCAGCTTTCGTATGGGGAATTGATAAGAAAGATCTTAAAGATTGTACTGTAGTTGTAGATAAGAATCTGAAAGCAACAGTAACAAACGGTAATGTTATCGAAGAGAAAGAAAACTTCACTGTAAAAGATAATGGCGATGGAACAGCTACTGTATCAGTAATTGATGGCGGAAAGAACTATACAGGTTCTGTAAATGTTGAAATCGGCGGCAGAAAAGTTGGTGCTCCAATGATCAGCAATGTTAAAGTTGTTGGCAATAAAGCTACTGTAATCCTTTCTGATGAAGTAGACGGAGCTTCTGGTTATGACTATGTAATTTCTACAGACAAAGATTGCATTAAAAATAAAAATTACGCAGCCGTAAACAAAAACCAGGCTAAGACATCTACAGCATTCAAATATGTAGATCAGGGCACATATTATGCATACTGCCATGCTTGGACACGTGATGCAAACGGTAAGAAAGTATTCGGAGAATGGTCCAATGGATTCCAGTTCTCTGTAACAGCAACTACACCGGATGCTCCAGTTATCAAGAGTGTAAAAGTAAGCGGATCTACAGTTAAAGTAACATATGAATTATCTGCTAATGCAACAGGTTACGATGTAGTTCTTGGAACATCCTCCAAGAAAGACAATGGTGAGTTACGTCCATATAATTATGGCGCTCACAAAGTACTTAACCTCAAAGAGAGTACAGTAACAGCTACATTCAAGAATGTACCAGCTGGAACATGGACAGTCGGAATGCATGCATTCAACAGAACATCTCTTGATGGCAAAAAAGTATTCAGCCCATGGTCAAACTTAAAAACTGCTAAAGTTAAATAATCCATTTGGGTAATTAATACAGATTCCTAAAAAGAAGGCTCCGGTCATTACGACCGGAGTCTTTCTTTTTAGGAACTTTTTCCCACATCCCCAGATAATCTTATGATATAATCAACATACAGAACCCTTACTTAAAACATCTCTAATGAAAGGAAATCATGTATGAAGAAAAGAAAATCATGTTTTATCTGGCTCTTGTGCATTCTTCTCCTGGTCACAGCCTTACCTTCTGTATATTTTACAGATGTCCAGGCAGCATCCGTCAACAGTACTTTCACCGGATGGAAAGCCGCCGGTGGGAAAAAATACTATTATAAGAATGGCAAAAAGCTGACAGATCTGCACAAAATCGGCAAGTATTATTACTGTTTTGCCGCAGACGGTACTATGCTTACAGGGTGGCACCGTATTCATAATCGTTTCAGGTATTTTGGTAAACAGACCGGAAGAATGCGTATCAATCAGACTGTAAATGGACGAAAGATCAACAGTAAAGGGGTCTGGACTCCTGTTGTTGTACTGGATCCGGGGCATTCTGCTGTTGTTGCCAGCGGTTATGAACCTTTTGGGCCTGGTTCCAGCCAGCTGAAAGAGAAAGATACGTCCGGAACCCAGGGTGTTGCTACAGGTGTGGAGGAATATAAGCTCAACCTGAGCATTGGTCTTCAGCTAAGAACCCTTCTTCAGAAAAGAGGGTTTAAGGTAATAATGACCAGAACCAACAGTAAAGTAGCTCTCAGCTGTATTGATCGCGCAAAAGTGGCAAATAAGGCAAATGCAGATGCGTATATCCGTATCCATGCCAATGGAAGTGATAATTCCTCTATCAGTGGAGCACTGACTATCTGTACAACCAGAAACAGTCCTTATATTTCATCTATGTACAGAAAAAACAAAGCTCTTTCTGAAGCTGTGCTCAATGCATATGTATCAGCTACAGGATGCAGAAAAGAATACGTCTGGGAAACAGACTCTATGACCGGAAATAACTGGAGTAAAGTTCCGACAACGATTATCGAGATGGGATATATGAGTAATCCTTCCGAAGACCGCCGTATGCAGCAGAATTCTTATCAGAAAAAAATGGTACGGGGAATTGCAAATGGAATTGAGAATTACCTGATCAAATAGCCTTGCTTTTGTGTCGCAGACAGTTTATACTGGACTGAATGGGTATAAAAAATAATTTGGAGGATTTTTCAAATGAAAATTGCAGTAACATATGATAATGGAGAGATTTTTCAGCATTTTGGAAAAACAGAGTCTTTTAAAGTTTATGAAGTGGAAGACAACAAAGTAGTTTCCAGTGAAGTGATCGGTTCTAACGGTACAGGACATGGTGCACTTGCAGGTCTGCTTGCTGAGCAGGGTGTAAATGTTCTGATCTGCGGTGGTATTGGCGGTGGTGCTCAGACAGCTCTCACAGAAGCAGGAATCGAATTATGCGCCGGGGCCCAGGGAAATACCGACCAGGCAGTTGAAAGCTATTTAAAAGGCGAATTAGTATCTTCCGGAGCTAACTGCGACCATCACCATCATGAAGAAGGTCACTCCTGCGGCAGCCATGAGGAGGGACACTCCTGTGGAGACAGCTGCGGTAGCGGATGCGGCGGATGTGGCGGATCACAGCCACAGCTTACAGGACGCAATGTAGGAAAAACCTGCCGCACACATTACAGAGGAACTTTCAATGATGGAACACAGTTTGATTCTTCTTACGATCGTGGCGAACCGCTGGAATTCATCTGCGGTGCAGGTCAGATGATCAGAGGATTTGATGCAGCTGTAGCTGACATGGAAGTTGGTCAGATCATAGACGTTCACCTTATGCCAGAAGAAGCATACGGTATGGCAGATCCAAACGCTATCTTCACTATGGAAATCGCCCAGCTTCCAGGTTCCGAAGACCTGACAGTTGGCCAGCAGGTATACCTGTCAAACCAGTTCGGTCAGCCATTCCCTGTTAAAGTAACAGCTAAAGATGAGAAAAATATCACATTTGATGCAAACCACGAAATGGCTGGAAAAGAACTTAACTTTAAGATTGAATTAGTAGAAGTGAAATAAGACAAATACTCAGGGCAGCCTCCCGGCAAAAATTTTGCCGATGAGACTGCCCTGTTTTATACTTTATTTACCAAAGTGATAGTGCTTTTTGTAGTTTTATAATTTACGAGTAAAGATTTATCGTTTTTGTGGGCTTACTGTATATTCGCTTACCGTTTATTGTCTTAAATGCTCTTACATAATAATTATAAACCCAGTACATGCCTGTTTGGGAATCATAAGCCTTTGTGTCTTTCCAGGTTGAGACAGAGGACTTCACTGTTTTGACTGCAGAACCATTGCGATAAATTACATATCCGGAAGCACCGGCTACTTTTTTCCAGGAAACCTCTGTACCACCGTTACTCATTTTACATGAAACCTTAGATGGAACCGGGACAGCAGCTTTTCTTGATTTCACCGCTGAAAATTTAGAATATTTGTTTTTTCCACTTGCGTTGGTTCCATAAGCACGGACTTTAAATGAATAGATTACGCCCGGTACTACAGCTGCATCGAAACTGACAGCTCCTGTTTTCAGGGTTTTTATCCGCTTATAAGAAGACCGGCAATCTGTCTTGCAGTAAATCTGGTATCCTTTGGCACCCGGAACCTTTTTCCAGGTTAAATGTATTTGATCTGCAGATTTCTGGGAAAGTTTCAGCACAGGTTTTGTCAGTGGTGTGTTGTTCTCAGATACCTTTACCGTCACCTGACACTGGGCCTGAAAATCTCCGGCAGAAACAGTGAGCACTGCCTGGCCATAACCATTTCCCTGAACGGTTCCATCCTCTGAGACAGACGCAACCCCAGGATTACTGCTTGTCCAGACCACATCTTTTACATCATCAGAGTTAGATGGTGTAAAGGAAGGTGTGAGTTTTTGTGTATTTCCTTCGTCAATTGTCAGATTTGTCTGGTTCAGAGCAATTCCATTAAGTGGAGTTGTCACTACGGGGATTTCATACAGGTATGTGCGGGAACTGTCATAGTTGCCGTTATCATAATTTCCGGATACCCATACAATATTACGTCCCCATAAGATCGGCTGGGAATCCGTCTGGATCGTTACATTCTTGTATAACTTGGATAATATTACGTTCCCGGAAGCATCCATAAGGAGATAATGCAGAATACTCTGGTCTGAGGTTTCCTCTGAGAAAAGGACTGCATACTGATTATTTCCTACGGGGATAAGTTTTGGTTCTGTCAGAGTTATTTCTGCTCCTGATGGTGAATACTGAGTGAGCCAGATAAATCTGGAAGCCATACTGTTCTTATCTGTGATTATCATAAAGATGTTTTTATTAAGATTCTCATATCCGGTCTGTCCATTCACAGCAAAGCCATGGGGAACAGATTTGCCTACTGTGATCAGATTATTTCCGGCCAGAGAAAATCCGGTTACCTCGCATCCGGTATAATTATCACCTGTAGCCCCCATAAAAGGAAAGATATTTACCGCACGCTCCTGAGCGATATATCCGCCGGAATATGCGGAGAAGGAGGACAGGATCAGACCTCTGTAACAAGAATCCCCATGATCCAGAAAATATACATGAGAGCCGTCATTTACAACAAACTGATTAAAGGAATGGCTGCAATAGGGCATATCTGAATTAATAAGCGTCATATCCTGAGTGTTGATGACAAAAGTGACATCACTCTGATGGTGTATTCCTTCCATTCCATACATTTCCCGTCCTGTATGGACGATCAGGGTAGAACCAGTCTGGGTCATGCGCAGGGAAGCAGCATCAAAAGGAATGTAGATTCCTTCAAACATATTTGTGTATCCGCCGCCAATGTCCGTTGCACCAAGCAGTTTCCAGGCACGGCTGTATTTGAGGATCCGGACAGCAGTTATGCTGTTGTCTTCATTCAGATTTTTCTGTCCTACTGCAACATAAAAATTCCCATCGGGTGCAGCGTAGAACCCTCCCCACAATGGAAGCGGAAGCTTTACTGTTGTTACATTGGTAACATTAAGATCGGAATTGCAGACAGCATCATATAAAGTCTGATCTTTCCAGGCAACAATGTGAAGATTTCCTGTTTCATCTGTATAGTAAGAAGTATATTCAGGACTTGCCCAGTTCCAGCTGTAAGATCCGCTGTTGATTCCCATACCCTGAAGCTGGGAGAGAACTTTTCTCCTACCAAAGGAGGATTTTGAGGAATAGGTGGAAGTACCGGATGTTATTCCCTGACCAGCATTTTCAACCAGCGTATCTCCCTCCTGGACAGAAGGCATTTCCTTTTCATCCGAAAAGAAATCATCATCTGTCTGTTCCGAAGTAAACTCATCTTCAGTGTCATTGAACTCTCCATTGTTATCAAGCTCCTCAGGAACAGAAATTACATCTTCGTTTGCCGCATTATCCGGGTCAGTAAAAATATCTGTACCATATGCAGGAGCAACATTCATTAGAGCCATAGAAGAAGCCAGTAATAAAGCTGACAATTTCTTTTTCATCTTTCAAATCCTCCTTGGAAATAATGGTGGTTTTGTGTTGGAGTTGCATTGTACCAATCAGTGGTCTGGTACATCGAAAGAAATATTCTTATATAATCAATATAGCATACAACTTCTGCAACGTCTATGACAGATTATGTTGATTTAATGTGTGAAATTGCCAGCCAGAAACTGCTCAGCGGATATAACGAAAGATTAGTGTCTTACCTCGGGAGACCCTACTCATCCTGCTATTATCCAATCCTGTTACTGAATAATCATGCAGCCTAAGGGGGGGATTTTCTCCCCTACCCAGTTACATATATCAGTTCATTATAAAATGCTTAAATTTTTGTCTTGACAACTGAACCACTATAGCTGTCAACTATATAAAAAAATACTGGTAAACAAAAAAACATCAGCAGGAGTTTTTGATCCATCTGGTCAGGGGCTCTTTATTTATATTGGGATAAAATATAATATACTACTATATCTAATATACTTGTTTTACCACTTCCATTTTTGTCGGTAAAAATCAAACGCTTTGTGTCGAAATCTTTATACTGACATAGATGTTAGAACAATGTTATAATAAAATCAGCTGAAAAGTGAATTTAAGGAGGGTATAAAATGAAAAGTCATGTTAATATTATGGACTCTGATATAGCATATGAGAATGTAATTGTTTATCATGGTTCTGATCATATTTTAAAAGAACCAATTTATCAGGGTGGAAAAACAGATAATGATTATGGAAATGGATTTTATACCACTGAATATAAAGACCGTGCAAAAAGTTGGGCTGTTTTAAATGGTGATCCGGAATACTCTTTTGTTAACCGGTATATTTTGAATACTTCTGGTCTGAAAATAATGGATCTGAACGATTATGGTATCTTAGTCTGGATCGCAGAGGTCATTGCCAACAGGGGAACAAGCCTGGAGAGTGCTGAAATCACAGGTTCGCGGATTGTAGAAATGTACCGTATTTCTACAGCAGATTTTGATATTATCAAAGGCTATCGTGCAGATGACAGTTATACACAGGTCATAGAAGCTTTTTTGCTAAATCAGATCAATATTGAAGAAATAAAGAAACTTTTCTATAAAGGTTCTCTTGGTAATCAGATATTTTTGAAATCACAAAAAGCATTTAAACAGATTGAATGGAAAGATGCATGGCAGGTATACAAAGACGAATCAGATGTAACAGCTGACTTTCACGCTCGCAGAGAAGTAAATCAATTTCTTTCTGCAAGAAACCGTGCAATTTTGCTGGAAGGATTCGAAGTTCCGGGAATTACGGTGAGAACTGCTATGGGGAAATTTTTAATTTATCATCAGGAGGGCGATTTTTATGAATAATCCGGCATATGATTCAGGTTACCTGAACAGTGCAAAACTATCTGGAAGATATTTATTTAAATTGATAGCTCGAAATTGTTCTGACTGTTTTGGTATAATCTATAAATATATGAAAAGTGATTATCGTAGATATATGGATATGGGGAATCCCCTGTATTTATGTAAAACTCCGAAACAGATTATGGGAAATATGGGAATTACTGTAGATTTAAATGCAGAAATAAGTAATACTTATGATGAATTTATTCTGGAATGGATGTCTGACTGCTATATTACTCTGCAATGGAAGTACCGGCTCTGGTCTTCTGAAATAATTGACATTGTAAAACCGGAAAAATTATATAAGCAGTATTATCCACTGCACGAAACATCTCTTACCAATGCGGTTACAAAAATATATGAGATTTATCATTTGAAAGACTTATATATGCATCATAGTGAACTACTCGGCAACTGAGTTACCAGAGCATCTGGATTGCTGTTTTTAATCCATCAAAATCCATATAATTTGTCTGGCATAAATCCCTGACTTCTTTTTCCGTAAAGCTAACATATTCTGCCAGAAGCCCCGGTTCCAGCATTGAAAATTCACGAAAGTCTGTCAATGCAGACGGTGTTCCATATTTTTTTATTGGCAGGCTTCCTGTCATATAAGAACCTGCTAGGAACTGAGATATCTGTACCCCTTTAAACAGTGCACGAAGTAACCGGATATACGATTTCTGCAATGCCTCATCTGCAGAAGCTTCGCGGAACAGAGAATGTAAATGGGAAAAACATATATAGTGATAAGAGCGTAGCCAGAAAGATAACCTTAAAATCTCCTACTGTAAAAGGTGATTATAGTTATGGCAGTGTGTATGGTCCATATCTGGATACTGCCCATCTGGCGCAGGTAAGAAGTGTTGTACAGAGCTTTAAACTGAATTATATCCGAAAAGGAATGTCAGATTATGATAAAGTCCTGACTGCTTTTAATTATCTCCGCAGCAATTGTAGATATGCATACAGGGGATGGCAGTATAATTATGCAAATACAGCCTGGGGTGCACTGGTATATGGAGAGGCACAGTGTTCCGGATATGCAAGAGCCATGAAAGCACTCTGTGATGCGAGCGGGGTAGACTGCCGTTACGTCCATGCAAATGCCAAAGCCAGTAACCCAAGCCACCAGTGGAATCAGGTAAAGGTTGGTGGTAAATGGTACATACTGGATGCTCAGTCAAACGGCTTTCTTCTCGGGACAAATACCTGGATAAAACAGGCCGGGATGTCCTGGGATACAAAAGGACTACCAACCTGTAGTAAAACAGATTATAAGAGATAAAGACTTTCTTTTCGTCTTCGGATGTTATGTTATTTATATAAAAAAATCCAGAATATAAGCCCAGAATCGTTGAATTTTCAGCATTCTGGGCTTATTTTAAGTACCAAATTTTTCTATTGTCTTATTATGTATAGCTGCCATAGGAGACGTATTCTAAGCAGTAAGGTTTGTTCCGATAGATGCTGCAATCTCTTTTAACTTATCGGCAGAAAAACCAGTATATTTTTCAATCTTATCGAGAGATTCTTTATCTTTGATCATCATTTTTGCAAGAGATAGATTTTTCTTTTCTACACCTTGCTCAATGCCTTGTTCAACAAGTGCTTTTCCCAGATTACACATATCCTGCACCTCACTTTCAAATTCTTCTGTCATGGCGATGCCAAAATCTTTCTGAAGACGTTTTTTCTTTGTCTCAGAGGATGTAGAAAGAGAGAAGAGTGTATTCAGCAGATCAAGGATCTCCAGATCACTCTCTTTATCTGCATCACCTAAATTTACGATAACAACTTCCATAAGGTCATAACTGCCAAGAGTTTCATAAGGCTTTCCCAATACTGTATCCTGTACTGTATGGTATCTGAAGATTCCATTTCTACGTTTTTTCGCCGGATCCGGGCAGATCCAAATACTGTAGACTTTCTGAAGCTTTTCATAATGTTCACCAGTAAAAATAGTTCCATACTGCTCGGAAATCATTCTTGCACAATAATAAAATCCTCTTGTAACTAATGGATACCCCGGTGTGTCATTTAACTGGATTTCCAAATTGATGATCAGCTGTACGGGTTCTTCGGTGTTCGGAATATATGCCTTAAAACGAATATCATAATACACAGTCTGGTCTTTGATAGCATTTGCTTCGGAATTAAGGCAGTCTATTTGTTCGTTTCCATCCAGTAATTTACTGCGGTCAGGATGGTCCTGATGTACTGCCCGACTGGAAATTTCGATATTTTCTTTCAGGCAGTTATCACAGATAAAATTGACACTATATTGGGAAAATTCTTTTGTACAGGATTTGAGGATCCAGGCAATGACTGCCTTATAGGTTAATAGTTTCTTGGCACATTCATCATATCTTGCACGATCTGCGGCAAAGTCTATCATTTGTGCCAGATTCGTTTGACGTATTATGGATGTCACCTCCTGTCACATATTTTGTACTTATATTTTATCAGAGCAGATATTTATTTACCAGAAAAATTTTTCGACAATCGCAGGATAAGTTTTGACAAAGAAAGACCCCAGTCAAAATGACTGGGGTTTTCTTTTTAGGAATCTGTATTATTTACCCAAATGGATTATTTAACAGTAGCTGTTTTCAGGTTGGACCATGGGCTGAAGACTTTCTTTCCGTTCTCGTCACGTTTCCAAGCGTGGCAGTATGCGTAGTAGGTTCCCTGCTGTACATATTTGAATGTAGTAGAAGTCTGAACCTGATTCTTGTTTACAGATGTGTAATCTTTGTTTGTAATGCAGTCACGATCTGTAGAGATTACATAGTCATAACCTGCAGCACCATCTGTATCACCGGAAAGGATTACAGTTGCTTTATTACCAACAACTTTAACATTGCTGATCATAGGTGTTCCTGGTTTTTCATTAGCTTCAGAACCAGCTAATGTAACTGTCTTAGAACCGATGTAGTATTTACTATCTTTTGCCGGAGTAACTGTTACTGTTCCGTCAGCATTTTCTGTAACAACATATTTTTCTGTTGGAACTTTAACATTTCCGTTCATTACAACAACAGATACAGAACCTTTAGAATTCTTAGCGGCTGTAATATCACAGTCAGCAAGATCTTTTTTATCAATTCCCCAGTTAACAGAAGATGTTGTTCCTGTATATCCATTGATACCTTCAACACTTACTGTATATTTCTTTGTTGTAGGCTCTGTATAAGCACCCACACCAACTAATTTGTAGTCCTTACCTTCTTCTAATGTAAGAGCATCTCTACCATATGATACTTTAACAACTGGTTTTACTGCCATTCCTTCAGCATAAGTACCATTAGAAACAGTTACGTTCTGATCTGACAGCTGAACTGGAGTAATTGTAAATTTCTTATAAGTAATAGCGTTTACTTTCTGACCATTTTCATCTTCGAAAACCTGATTTGTTGTATCGTTGTTGCCAGCATAGTTGCCTTTACCAACTACAGCGATATATGCTTCATGGCTGGCATTACCTGTTACATTGTGGAAGTATTTAATTTCAAAATCTTTTCCTTCTTCTAATTTAACAGTTTTATGTGTAATCGGATCAGTATAAGAATAGTTGAATGTTGCGCTTGCAAAAGTATGAGCTTTTCCATCATAGATAAATGACTGATTAGCTACATTAACTTCTTTTCCATTTGCATCCTTTGAATCTGGATAACTAATTGTAAATTGACCAAGATCAATATTTACAGTACCTAATTTAGCTGTAATCTGTGTATTGTTATTGGAATCTTTTACTGTAGGACGAATCTGATGTCCGGTATAGCTTTGATCATTTACATTTACAGTTAAAGAAGACATATCAGCTGGTGTAATCGTAAATGTAGTTGTTGTAGTAGATGTATTGTCATAATCACCTTTTCCAACAATTGTTACAGTTGCAGTACCTACATTTGTACCGTTTGCAATAGACTTAATTTCGTAATCTACATCTTTTTCGAGCTCTTTTGTTCCATCCTTTACAATCAGTTCTGGAATAATTGCTTCTCCTGTGTAAGTATAAGATGCTTTTTCTGTAGAAACAGTCCAAGCACTTGCCTGTGGTTTGCTGATTTTAGAATAACGGTATACAGCTGCAGGCTGTGTAGTAATATTATTTCCGCTTGCATCAACACCCCAGAAATTTTTATTTGTAATTGTAATCTTAGTGCATTATTTACGTATAATATTTATTATTTCACAATTATACAATTACGTTGGCTTTTGATCGGCGGAATTATATTTGATGATTATATAAATCGTTGTATTCTATATGAAACGAAAAAAGAAATCGTTGCATTTCGATTGGAACGATTTTATACTATATATTACAAATCAATATTGGGTTTCAAAGGATTGAAAATGTGGAGGAAAATGTATCATGAGGGAAAGCAGAACATTGGAATATAAGGAAAATCTGTCATCTAACACGTTTCTGAAAACGATCAGTGCCTATGCTAATTATGGCGAAGGAAAGATTATATTTGGAATCAATGATCAGGGGAACGTCATCGGCATAACAGATCCAGTGAACGGATGTCTGAATCTGGAGAATAAGATCAATGACAGTCTCAGTCCTGTGCCGGAGTTCCGTCTGGAGATACAGGAAAATACGATCGTGCTCACTGTTTATGAAGGCAGGTATAAGCCTTATCTCTATAAAGGTAAAGCTTATAAAAGAAATGATTCTTCTACAGTTGAAGTGGATCGTCTGGAATATAACCGGTTGATCCTGGAGGGCTGTAATCAGACTTTTGAGGAGATCACTTCATTCAATCAGCAGCTTACTTTTGCTAAATTGGAAACAGAATTTATCCGGGTGATGGGCATTGAGAAGATCAATAAAGATATTTTAAAAACTCTTGAACTGTATTCTGATCAGAGTGGGTTCAATAATGCAGCTGCACTTCTTGCTGATGATAATCAGTTTACGGGAATAGATATCATACGTTTTGGTGATACCATAGATGAGATCATGGACAGGGAATCACTGGAAAATATTTCCATACTTTCTCAGTTGGAAAAAACACTTCAGATGTTCCGAAAGTATTATCAGTATGAAAAAATAGAGGGAGCCGAAAGGAAATGTATTGACAAAATCCCGGAAAAAGCCTTCAGGGAAGCAATAGCCAATGCTCTGATCCATCGAATGTGGGATATCCCGGCATCTATAAAAGTCAGTATGTATGCGGACAGGATTGAGATCAGTTCTCCGGGAGGGCTTCCTGCCGGAATCAGCGAAGAGGAATACCTGAATGGTCAGATATCCATACTCAGAAATCCTATTATCGGAAATGTGTTCTTCCGGCTGAAATATATTGAGAAATTTGGAACCGGAATCATGAGGATCAATCATGCTTACAGGAACGCACTGATAAAACCATCGTATCAGTGTTTTTCTAATTCTATCAAAGTAATTCTTCCTGTTATAAGGGAAAACTATGACCTGAGCGAAGCCGAACAGATACTGGTCAGCATCCTTAAGGGAAAAGAAAAAATGTCAAGATCAGAAATTGAGAAAGCAGCAGAAATGGAAAAGAGTAAAGCAGTACGTACTCTGAACAGCCTGATTGAAAAGAAAATCCTGAAAAAAACAGGTGCAGGCAGGGGAGTCAGATACACCTTGAAATAGCAGAAAGCAATATAAGGATAAGATTCTGTTAGAATATATGGTATAGGTTTATTAAAAAGAAAGACTCCGATCGCAATGACCGGAGCCTTCTTTTTAGGAATCTGTATTAATTACCCAAATGGATTATTTAACAGTAGCCTTTTTCAGGTTTGACCATGGGCTGAAGACTTTCTTTCCGTCTTCGGATGTTCTGTTGAATGCATGCATTCCAACTACCCATGTTCCCTTTGGTACGTTCTTGAATGTTGCTGTTACTGTACCTTCTTTGAGGTTCAGTTTCTTGTGATTGCCATACTGGTATGGACGTGTCTCACCGTTTTCTTTCTTGGATCCAGTTCCAAGTACTACATCGTAACCAGTTGCGGTTATTTTCGATGTCGAGTAGACGCACCCCTTGCGGTCGTACGCCCCTCACAGAATCCGGACTTGCGGCTTTCCCGCATCCGGCTCTTTGCGAAACGAATCGTTCACATTTATCAATTATATACACTGACATATATTCGGGGTCTTACCAGTGGATAGCTGTTATCTATCATATTCAGAAATTCTACCCAGTTGTAGCTTTTCTTTTGACTCCTCCGATTTAGACAGTAGAATAAACTTTTCATTACGTGGTATCGAAATGCTGTTATTCTTTCTGTATTGTCTGTGATTCCATAGTAATGGTAATAACCAGTCAGTATCTGATTGAGTTTAGCAGTAATCTCTTTCAGTTTCCATGTTTTCATGTGTCCCATCAGTTGATTTATTTTCTCTACATTTCTTCGCAAACTTCTTCTTACTGGTTTTCCTCTTCACTCTGAATCTACCATTCTTGCTTTTGGAACAGTAGTGTGTAAAACCCAGGAAAGTAAAGGTACCTGGCTTCGTTCCACTTTTACTGCATCTTTCCTTTGCGTATCGTCCGAACTCTATCAGCCTGCTCTTTTCTTCTTCAAGGCTTAATCCAAAGTGTCCCATTCTATGTTTTAAGTGTTCATAGAACCATACTGCATCTGATTTGTATTGGAATGTCACCACAAAATCATCAGCATAGACCACCAGACCTGCATATCCCTTTAACATCGGCGTTACCACCTCTTTGAACCACCATATCAGCACATAGTGCATATAGATACAGGAAATTATCGGAGAGCAGACAGAACCTTGTCCACTTCCTTCCTCTGTTGCTTCAAATTCATAGTTATTCATAATTCCTGCTTTCAGCATTCGTCTGACAAGGCGGATGATATTCGGGTCTTTGATCCTTGATTCTATAAAACGCACAATCCATTCATGGTTAAGATGCTGGAAGAATCCTTTTATATCCGCATCCAGAACATAATTCGTCGGTTTCCTTTCCAGCATTATGTTTAGTTTGCGGATTGCTTTATGGCAGCCCCTGTTGGGTCTGAATCCCATCATCTCATCATAAAACATTGGCTCGAATACTGCTTCCAGTATCCTGCGCAGTGCTTCCTGTACCAGCTTGTCTTCATAACAGTAGATACTAAGTGGCCGCATCTTCCCATTGTCCTTTGGTATTTCTACCAGTCTTGCTGGTTTAGGCTTATAGGATTTCTTCTTCAAACTTTCTATAAGGGCTTCTAGATTTTCTTCCAGATTTCTTCCGTATTCTTCTTTGGTAACTCCATCTATTCCTACGGCTTTCGTTCCATCCATCTGGACATGACAGTTCTCAAGCATCTCCTTATTGATAAGATGCCCCAGTGATGTAAAGACCATGTCTGGGTTTTCTTTTGATAATTGTGATATTCTCGCCAATTTCGTTTCCATTAGTTCCCCTATCTCTGTGTATAGCTAATGTTTCCTCTTTGATATAGTTTCGCAGGCCAGAACTGCGAGGCACAGTTCTCTCTCGACTTCCCTCCAGTATTTATTTTGTTCATACCTTCACCGGTACTGTTCGGGCCTCCGACTACCTGCACTTCGTTTGTCTTTCTTCTTTTGGTTGGCGGACATACTTTTCATTTACACACTCTGAAAAGAAAATGCAGGTCCTCTCCAGTTGACATATAGTCCCTGTCTGACATGAATAGTTTCAACAACACCGCAGAGGCATGCAAAATCTCACCATAACGATAAGTGCATATATTGTCTTCCACCCTGACCACGGTGTCGACCCTCTGATACTTTGGGATTTCGGTGCTCCATAGCTATCCCTGCTATCTTGCTGTCTACGCTTAGCCTGCACGTTACCGTAACAGACTCAAGACTCGCTTCAAATGCTGTGGTTAACAGCTTATTTGATGGGACTTCCACCCACCGGACTATATACCCTTTGCTGGACGCACGGTCAGACCCTTCCAGACAACCAAACTCTGGTAAACGAAAATTCTTTCAATCAGAGCCTTTGATCTATCAGGTCAGAGGCTCTTTATAAGGTAGTCTGTGTTCTGAACAGCCTGATTGAAAAGAAAATCCTGAAAAAACAGGTGCAGGTAGATATTACAAGCCATCTTCATCTTCTGAATCATAGTCTCTTTCATTAGGAAAAAGACAATATTCTCCATCAGCGCATTCTTCCATCATCTCATCAAAGACTTCTTTTATCTCTTCATAAGTGGAATCTTCATTCACTTCCAGTTCATCTTCGTCATAATAATTCCGAAGTTGTGATAACATGTTATCTTTTTCCAGTTCAAAATCCATAACATCTTCATTAAATGGATTATCTGAATCAATATCATTATATCCATCGTCATCCATATCAATGTATGGAATGTCATCTTGCTCAGTGTCTACAGCTACCATAATAGCTTCACCACAATGTGGGCATATTATTTTTTTGTTTTTTGTTACCATTTTTAAGTATCCTTTCTTTTTTGCTTATTATTTTAAATGGATATGTCTACTGTCAAAAGCTTTTCGCGGTAAAAAATTGCTATTTATTATAACAACTCTATAAAAAGAAAAACTATTGCTGTATAAATACAGTTCTTCCCCTTAGATGCCGGTTTGTTATTATATCCCCTCATCTAGGGGAAGTACTGTATTTGACCCATTTAAGAGCCTAGCAATAGTTTTTCTTATTTATATATTTCTTTACCCAAAGGATTATTTAACAGTAGCCTTTTTCAGGTTTGACCATGGGCTGAAGACTTTCTTTCCGTCTTCGGATGTTCTGTTGAATGCATGCATTCCAACTACCCATGTTCCCTTTGGTACGTTCTTGAATGTTGCTGTTACTGTACCTTCTTTGAGGTTCAGTTTCTTGTGATTGCCATACTGGTATGGACGTGTCTCACCGTTTTCTTTCTTGGAGCCAGTTCCCAGTACTACATCGTAACCAGTTGCATTTGCAGCTGCTTTGTATGTTACTTTGATAGTAGATCCGCTTACTTTAACGTTTGTGATAACCGGAGCATCTGGTGTGATTGCTGTTACAGAGAATGGATAAGCATTGGACCATTCACCAAATACTTTCTTACCGTTCTCATCACGTGTCCAAGCGTGGCAGTATGCATAGTACATACCCTGATCTACATATTTGAATGTAGTAGAAGTCTGTACCTGATTCTTACTGATAGATGTATAATCTTTGTTTGTGATGCAATCACGGTCTGTAGAAATTACATAATCATAACCTGCAGCGCCGTCAGCTTCACCAGAAAGGATAACAGTTGCTTTGTTACCAACAACTTTAACATTGCTGATTACTGGAGCACCAACATTTTCAGATTTCTTTACAGATACTTTCTGGCTTCCTGTATAGCTCTTGCTATCAGCTTTAGCTGTTACAGTAGCAGTTCCATCACCATTGTCTTTTACATCGTATTCTGTTGCTGGAACGATTACGCTACCATTAAGTACAGTAGTTGTTAATTTACCGTTTGTTTCGGAAATTTCAACTGTTGTATTAGCAATGTCTTTTTTAACAATCTTCCATGTTATATCAATAGTATATGTGTTTGTAGTGTCATTTACAACTGGATTGCTGAATACTCCAGTCCATTCACCTGTACCATTGCTCAGTTTATATCCATTTTTAAGCTTTAATGTAGCTTTTAATACTTTATTTGAAGCTGTAACATCTACATTGTTAGAAAGTCCTGTGAATTCATAATCAGTTCCTTCTACTAATGTTTTATCGCCAACCTTAATTATTACATTTGGTGTAACAGCTACACCACCAGCATATTCTGTGTCTGATACAGTAATATTTTTGCGACCTACAGTAACTCCTTCAATTGCGAAGTCCTGAGCTTTTGTATAAGTTACATCGCTTCCTTCAAATTTTGTAGAACCAGCATAGTTTCCAATACCTGTAACATAAACATATGCTTTTGGTCCGGTAATATTATTGAAATACTTGATTTCATAATCTTTACCTTCAACAAGATTCATAGTTCTATATTTAGCTACGCTTGGAACAAATTTAATGTCTTTAAATGTTTTTTCTGTTCCGTCATATCCAAATACATAATTTGTTTTGGTAAAGTCAATCTTATCACCGTTTTCATCAAATGCGTAGAATGTACCATTTAAATAGCTGGTAGTAAGTGCTCTAGGAAGAATCTTAAATCCAACTTCTTTAGTTTCACCAACAAAGTTAGTATTTGTTTTTACTGGTGCTAATGTTACTGTTGCATCACCAACATTTACATTTACTTTAGAAGTTGTTGGGTATGTAATTGCAAAATCAGAAGCGCTCAGTTCAACATCATTTAATGTGATTTTAAAATTAGAAGTTGTTGGCTTAATCTGACTTCCTGTATAGGTAAATGCTTCTTTTTCTGCGTCAGTAGTAGCTTTTGCTTCAACTTTAACATCACTCAGATTTGCTTTGTTAATTGTAAATTTAGCTGTCTGAGTTCCAGAATAATCACCTTTTCCTACAACAGTTACTGTAGCTTCACCAGCATTTTTGTTGTTAGAGCAGGACTGGATTTCATAATCAATACCAGATGCCAGTTCTACACCATCAACTGTTAATTTTACAGTCGGTGTAATTGCTTTTCCAGTATAAGTATAAGATCCTACAACTTCAAGTTTTGCATTAGTATCAGCGATATCTTTGTTAGTTACAGTTGTTGTTTTGGAAGCAGTAACTTCAGTTGTACCAGTTGTATAGTTTTTGTTTTTAATATCTGTTTCTACTAATTTTGTAGTAATTGTTGCACCTACTGAAACAGGAGTTGTGCTTGAAGTATATGTTAATTTATATGCATCTGCCGGAACATCTTTTTTCTTTCCTGTAGCGCCTGCTTTAACAGTAACTTTTCCATCCATGTAGTCAGATGCGGTCTGAAGACTTCCATTGTACTGAACTTTTTCAGGAACAGTAATATCTGCAGCTTCGATTACTGCGGCATTAATTGCAAATGTACCAATTTTAACACGGCCACTATAGTTTCCAGTACCTACAATGTAAACTTCTACGTCTTTTTTGGAAACAGCCTTAGCATTTGTGTTATCATTTACATACTCTACTTTGTAATCACTTGTAGATAAGTTAACATTTGTAGTTCCACTAACAAATTTAACATCTTTAATATCTTTAGTGATTGCCTCACCAGTGTATGTTTCAGCTCCTAAATCTTCAGCAGAATTTGCTTGTTTATCTTTAGTTGTGCCAAGTGTATATCTTAATCCATCTACTGTAAGTTTATTTAATGTTACAGAAAGATTTACGGTTGTGTTTCCGATAACGTTTGTATTATCACCATTTACAGAAACAGATAAAGTTGTCGCACCACTTGCTAAAGTTGCTGGAGCAACAGTAATAGCAGAAGAAATATAAGATGTTACCTCTGTGTCGCCAATGTAGAAATGAATTGCATTCTTTACAGCTGTTGCATTAGATGCATCATCTTTTCCAATACTGTCAGTAACAATTTTGAAATCTGACATCTGATTAGCAACAACTTTAACTTTATCTGTTGTAACTTTTATTACATTACCTGTATAATTGCGATTTGTTTTTTCATCTTTATCTAAGGAGTCTGTAGCAATGCTCAATGTGCTTTCAGTGCCAACAGCAGTTAATCCACTTCCAGTAACTGTATATACAGATGTTGGAAGAGTTTCTCCTGTTACAGTGTCTTTAACTGTTACATAATCAGAAGAGATTTTAGATCTTTCTGCATAAGAAACAGTATTTTTCTTTAATGTTAATTCTAATTTGTCTGGATTCAGAGTACGTTTGTTAATTATAAAAGGTGCTTTAATCTGTCCTGTATATCCTGCTTTGTCTACAGTAGCAACAACCTGAAGTGTTTTTCCAGCAGGTGTAGCATTTACAAGATCGTCTCCCTCATATGTATACTTAAAGTCATTATATGAAAGACCTGAAATACTAGCAATTGTAAATCCAGCAATCTGAGTATCACTAAATGCCACCTGTTTACCAGTATAAGCTACAGTTGCGCCACCAAGATTTAATGTCGCAGATGAAACATCTACACTCTTAATTTCAATGCCTTCAATTGTAGTTTTAAATCCAGCATTAGCACCCGTTCCTGTAATCTCTACAGATACAATATGACCAGCATCAGTAGATACAAAAGTAGCTAATGTTAATTTACTATTTAAATCAGCAACACTTGTAGCACTTCCAGTATAAGTTCCTGAATGACCAACAACTTCTTTGCCATCAATACGAACTTTATAATCAAAGTTTGCAACATCAGTGCTACCATCTTTAAGATCACCAGATACAGCCAAAGCGCCTGTCCAATTTGCTAATGTTAATTTAGGTGCAGTTGCAGTTACAACATCTGTCACGTCAGTAGTATTTTCTACAACCGGAGCTTCTGTAGCATCATCAGAAAATGTTTCAGCAGCCGGAGCTTCAGTCTCAACGGCAGCATCAGTACCATCGCTGAACTCAGCAGCCCATACCGGCACATTAGAAGTAGCAAGCATTG
>ENA-OPBZ01000436-OPBZ01000436.1-human-gut-metagenome-genome-assembly--contig:-NODE-436-length-22603-cov-3.547233_pt1 | contig 22603 bp, 22 predicted proteins | sample MGYA00241072_ERZ501459 | MGnify/ENA primary metagenome ERZ501459 (study PRJEB25962, sample SAMEA2042632) | human gut metagenome | biome: human gut; feature: human-associated habitat; material: faeces...
AAAAGCTTACCGTGAGGTAAGCTAATGTCAAAATTTATTTTGGCATTTTGTTCTATATAACTTTATTTTGAATGTTAAAATTAATTATTGATAGTTCCATAGTTCCTCCTATTTAATAGTATATGAAAAGAAAACTAATTAGTTTTCTTCTTTGACTTCAATAGCTTCGGTTGGACAACCTTCAGCTGCCATTTTTACATCATCATTGATTTCATCTTTAACTACTTTTGCTAGTCCATCATCATCAAATTCAAAGACTTCTGGGCAAGTAGCCGTACATGCACCACAGCCGATGCATTTATCTTTGTCTACTGTTACTTTTGCCATTTTTATCCCTCCATAAAAATTATAAATAAAAATCTTTTAAAAAGCAATAGCTGACCTTTTAAAATGCGACAAAATATGGTATTATTAATAATAAGAGGTGGTACGGGTGGCATCGAGAATGGAGAGATATTACAAAAAAGAAGCTCAGGGTAATTCTAGGACTAAACGTAATACAAGACTTTACAATAGTATATATTCTTATGGTAAATATAGTAATATCGAAGGAATTGCATCTATCGACAATACAAATCAGATAGATATTACGAAAGTTAAACAGATGCTGGATAATAGAGAAAAATATCAAGCTGAAAGAAAATACCGAAGACTTACTAATGAAGAAAATGAAGTTCAGGAGTTACCAAAAGTTCGTTCACGTTATAAGGAAGAGGAAGATCGAACTTATGATATTATGGATGTTTTAACTAAGGCTAGAGAGAAAAAGGAACCCGATGATAAAGAAAGGGTGCTTAGTAAAACGAGTTATGATGTGCTTAAGAATTTGGATCTTAAGAGAAATGCTACTAGAAAAGATTATTATGATAACGATGATGATTTAAAAGATATGATTCAAACAATTACTAATACAAGTATGCTTAATAAATTGGATGATGCTGATTTAGCGGCTGATATGTTTAGTGATTTAAAAGGTCATAATGAAGATACACAAGTTGGTAATTTAAATAATATAAAAGAATTGATTGAAGAGAATAAAAAGAATGAAAAAGAAAAAGAGAAAGAACAGACTATGGATAATTCTTTCTTTACGTCTAACTTAAAATTAAAGAAAAAAGATTTTGTTGGATATGAGGAAGAAGAAAAAAAGGGTTCAGTATTTAAAACAATATTTGTTACAATTTTGATTTTAGGAATTATTGCTGTAGTTGGTATATTAGTTGTTCAAAGGTTGGGACTTTTTTAGACTTTTGAAAAAAGTTATTAAAGGAATAATAAAGTAAACTATATAAAGCATGTAGATTAATATATTTTTAAAGTAAGCTATTTCAGTACCTTGAGTGGTAAATATAAAATTGGTTAAAATGGCTAGTAATAGACAAACAACTGTCATGATAATGTTGTTTGTTTTTTCTTTGACTTGAAATGTTTCTTTTAGAGCTTCTTTGATGAAGTAAAGAGCCATCATAATTTGAACAAACAAGGCTAGAAACCATTCTAATGATAAAATACTTTCAACACGGTCGATAATATCTAAAACACTAACGCGTTTTAAAAGATGAAAACTTGGATAGTTATATAATTCGGAAAGATGAATTCCAAAGATGCTGATTGTTAAAAACATGACATTTAAAAGTGAGAGTCCACTAATTAAATAGAATATAAAACTTTTTTTAGGTGAATAGCCATTTATTTGTTTTTGGGGGATAATATTTAAAAGAAAAACTGGTAGAATGTTAAAACCGATAAAACAGAAAGTTCCATATAAAATGTTATTTGGACTATTATTAAGAATAGGCTTTAAGTTATCAAAATCAATATTGCCTATTAAACCGGATAAAATAACAATTATGAAAAAAAGCGAAGTAAAAAACATAATAAGGCTTACCTTACTAAAAACATGAAAATCTTTAATGATTGTATAAATAACTGGCAGGATTAAAACAACAATAATAATTATTACTGGAGTTCTGTAAAGATATTGAGAGTCAATGAAGTTAACAATTATCCAAAAACTACATATGGCAAATATTAAGGTGCCAGCTATTAAAATTAGGTTTAAGAATGTTCCAAATTTTCCCAACTTTGTTTTATTTATTTGGATAATATTCTGATCTGGATATTTGTTTTTTAAATAAGAAAATAAACTAAAGGGAATAAGTCCAATTATTATGGCTAAAATGATACTAATCCAGGAATCTAGATGAGCGGTGTTTAATAATATTTCAGCGGTTATTTCAATGAATGTAGCTCTTGTTAAAAACCATAGAAGTGTATTATATTCTAATGAATTTATTTTTTTCATGATTTATCCTCCTTTATCGTTTTTACTAAAGAGCCAGTAGCTGATATTTTTAAATTAGTTTTTATTTTGACATTTAAGTTTGGAAAGTATTTAGAGTTCCATTCTTTTTCAAGTTTTTCCCATGTTTTAGGGTCGTTTTTATATATGAGATTTCCAAAGCCAAAAATATCGGCTTTATATTTGCTTTGAACTTTTTTAACAACTTTGGACAAATCTTTTTTTAATGATTTACTCCATGTTTTTTCAATCTTATTTATTTCTTTATAATTTTGAATATCAATTTGATTATTAATATTATATATATCACCAACACCACTAATAGTTATTTCAATATTATTTTCATCGATTATTTTGATATCTGATTTTAAAGAACTTGTTTCAATACTAATATCTTGATTTTGATATTTGACATTGTAGTTAACTTCTTTGGCTTCATTTTTTAGAACATTGATAGCCCAACTTTCTTTTTCATTTGAAAAGCCTTCTAATTTGTCGCCTTTGTAAATAGCAAGCGGTCCTAAAACAAGATATGATTCTGGTTCGGTTGTTTCTAAGTTCTTTTCATTACTTCCTTCTTCAACATCTCCCTTTATCGTTATAGATGGTAAGACAGGGTCATAACCTTTTTCTAATATTTGAGCAATGAAATTACTATAGGTTACAGATGCGGCGATAGATTTAGTTTCAGAGTTTGATTCAATTAAAGTAGCAATACTTTGAGAAGGAAATGATTCTAATGGTGAAACGATTTTTAAAATGTTTTTAGCGCTGACGTCTTTGGCTTGAAGAAGGTAGAATTTTTTTCTGGTTTGGGGATTTCGGAGTAACCAATCGGCTATTTTTAAAAAGCCATCTTCTGCAATATCTTCTGAAATTACAACAACATTAATATGACCTAAATAAATTTGTTTAGGAACAATTTGTTCGATGTCTTTAGAGGCTTCAGCAATTGTTTTGCCTTTTCCAGTGTAGACAGTTGTTTTAGCTTCACCTTCTTTAGCTGAGGTTTGAGCTTTGGGAGAATTAGCAATCAGGAAGCTTAATTCATATTCATCATCAGTTTTATCAAAAGCGACGGCTGTGACAATGGATAGATTATTTAATTCTTCATAACCACCGCATCCGGTTAGAGTTATGGCGATAATGAAGGTGATTATGATTATAGTAAACTTTTTCATTTTGACCTCCTTTGTCTATGAGGATTAAGGGTACTGATGTAGTCTGGTCTATTTATAAGTTTTTCTTCGGGTGCTTTATATATAGCGTTATTTTGGTCTTTTTTAGAAAATGGAGCAAAAGGTGATAGATAGCTTGTTTCTAAATTTTCTAAAGATGATAGTTTGACTAGCCAGATGATAGTGAATGAAAGAATTCCGATAATACCTAAGATACTGGCAGCTAAGATAAAGATAAAACGCCAAGACCGAATACCGTTCATGAAGTCGATGTCAGTAAAGACTAAACTACAAATAGATGTGAAGGCGACGACAATGACGGTAATAGGTGAAACAATTCCAGCATCGACAGCGGCTTGACCTAGAACTAAAGCTCCTACAATACTCATAGCGGCCGACATACTGCTTGGACTTCTTAAATCACTTTCTCTTAGAATTTCAAAGATGGTGGTGAGTAAGATTATTTCAAAGGTTGTTGGAAAGGGAACACCTTCTCTTTGAATAGCAAGGGATATTAATAATTTATCTGGTATGGTGTTTTGGTCGTATGTGGTTATGGCAATATAAATAGCAGGTGTAAAGATTGTTATAATTAGGGCAAGAATTCTTAAAATTCTAGTGAAGGTAATGTTTGAAGATTTTTGATATTCATCTTCTGAGGTGTGAAGGTAATCGATAAAGACATTTGGTAAGATTAGTGTAAAAGGGCAGTTTTCGACAAAGATGACAATTTTACCGGATAGTAAAGCTTGGCTTGTAACATCTGGCCTTTCTGTACTTTGAACTTGTGGAAAAACAGATTTTTGTTCAACTAAATAATCTCTAATATTACCACTATCTAAGATGCCATCAATATCAATTTTTTTGAGACGTTTTTTTATTTCTTGAAGTTTTTTAGAATCAGCTACGCCGCTAATAAAAGCAATACTGATTCTTGTTTTAGTTCTTCTACCTAGTTTTATTTCGTCAAACCAAAGATTGGGATCTTTGATTCGTTTTCTAATTAAGCCGAGATTTTTGGAATGACTTTCGGTAAAACTATCTTTGGAGCCTCTTAGTATGGGTTCACTAGTAGATTCGGTCACACCTCTATCTAATTGGGCTCTAGTTTCCATCATGATGGCTTCATCTATTCCATCAACGACAATAATAGTAAAACCACTCGATAAGAAGTAGGGGAACTGCGTGTAATCTTTTATGGTAAATAATTGACTATTGAATAAACTATTTTTTAAACTTTCAAATATATTTTGAAAAACGCTTTTATTAGAACCCGCATACAAAGTTCCTTTGATAATAAAATCACTGACAGTACTAGCTTGCGAGGAGCTTTCTAAAAAAAGAACTCCGACATTTGTCCCTTTGATATTTATAAGTCTGGTGTTGACATCGGGACTATTACCATATAATTTTTTAGTTTTTTCAATGACTTTTTTTGCATTCTTTTCAATTTTTTCCATAATATCCCTGCTTTCCTTTTTATATTATGGACAAAAATAATCAAGTTTATGTTATAATTCTTGGGAATACATTTTAATTAGATGATAGTGTGAAACTTTTTTTTACTTTTTTTAAAAAATGTTTCACACTTTTATCTGAAGTGGTATAATATAATAAAAGGATTTGGTAATATGAAAAATGTTTTTGAATTTATAAATGTTTTAATAAGTAAACAAAAATTAGAAGAAAAATTGAATTTAATGATTTATGGTTCTGCCGAGATAAGAGAAAAAGGCGGTAAGAAGTATATTTATGTACATTATAGAGATGCCGGTGTACTAACTACGAAGTATGCAGGTGAATATACGGATGAATTATATAATTTGATTTTAAATAATAATGCAGAAGTAAAAAAGATAAAGAAAGAAATTAAAACTTTAGAGAAAAAGTTAAAGGAACTAGGATATAACTTTCCAGGATTAAGTGATAAAGTTAAATTAAATATTGATTTTGCAAAAAGAAATATGGTAAGTACTATTTATGATCAAGCAATATTAGAAGGAGTTGCGACAACTTTTGTGGATACTGAAAATATTATTGAAGGTGGTAAGGTAAATAATATGACTTCTGATGATATTATGAAAATAGTTAATTTAAAACATGCTTGGGAATTTGTTTTGAATGAAAATGTTATTTTATCACCTGATAATTTTGCTTTACTTTCACAAATTAATAAACTAGTTATAGAAGGTTTTTATTATAATGCGGGAGTAGTTAGGAGTACTCCTGTAAAAATAGGTGGAACTAGTTGGTCACCTAGTATTCCTGTGCAAAGTGAAATAATTAGTGAATTAGAGCGGTTATTAAATGGTAATTTGAGTGGTGTAGATCTCGCTATCGAATTACTTTTATATGTTATGAAAAGGCAAATTTTTATTGATGGAAATAAAAGAACAGCAGTTTTGTTTGCTAACCATTATTTGATTGCTAATGGGTTAGGCATAATTGCCATTCCCGCTGATTTAACAAATGAATATAAAAAATTGTTGATTTCATATTATGAAGATAAAGATGAAAGTAATATAAAGAGATTTTTGAAAGAAAAATGTTATATTGCGTTAGAGTGAGGATAAATATGGATGAAGTTTTAGTCAAATGTGAAAAATTAGATCATTTTGGAAGAGGCTTGAGTCATATTTTAGGGAAAATTATTTTTGTGCCTAATTTATTACCAAACGAAGAAGCTTGGGTGAAGATAGTTTTAGATAAGAAAAAATATATGGTTGGTGAGATTATCAAATTAGTTAAAAAATCTGACGATAGAATTGTTCCAAAATGTAGTTATGAAAATTGTGGATGTGCGATTAAATGTTTAAATTATCCGAAAACTTTAGAATTTAAGAAAAATAAAGTTACAGAAATTTTAAAAAGGTATGGTAATTTAGAAAAGGTGATTAAAGAGATTGTTCCTAGTGACAACATTTACGGGTACCGGAATAAAATAACTTTGAAGGTTAAAGATGGAAAGATTGGTTATTTTAAAAATGGAACAAACGAATTAATAGAGATAAATAGATGTGAAATTTCGAGTGAGAAGAGTAATGAAATTATTGAAGTTTTAAAAAAATGTGATTTAAGTAAAGTTTGTGAGATTATAATTAAAGATTTTGGAGAAGTCATGATTATAATCAAAGGTGATATGGAGATAGAGGTACTTAAACCTTTGACAACGTCTATCTATATGAATGATAGATTAGTTTATGGGAATGAAAATATAATTGCGCAACTTGGTGATTTTAAGTTTTATGTATCTAAAGATTCATTTTTTCAAGTGAATACTGAAGTGGCTCTTAAACTTTATAATAAAGTTTTGGAATATTTGGATAACTCGAGTGGTAAAAGTATTTTAGATTTATATTCAGGTACGGGAACAATTAGTTTATTTTTAAGTAAATATTTTAAGGAAGTTACGGCTATTGAAATAAACGAAGAGGCAGTTAGATGTGCATTTTTAAATAAAGAGTTAAATAATATTTCTAATGTTAGGTTTATATGTGGGGATGTGAGTAAAGAGATTCATAAATTAAGTGCGGATAATATTGTGGTAGATCCGCCAAGAAGTGGTTTAACTATTGATGGTATAAATGATATTTTGAAGATTAATCCTGAGAGACTCATTTATGTTTCATGTGATCCGATGACTTTGGCTCGTGATTTAAAATTGCTTGGAGAAAATTATGAAGTAAAAGAAGTGACGTTATTTGATATGTTTCCATGGACTTATCACGTGGAGAGTGTTTGTTTACTTATTAGAAAAAATTTTTAAAATCAAAATGAAATCTGTAAAAAATGAAAATTTTAATTCGGCGGAATTCAGCTTAATTAAAAATGAAGCAATGAAAAAATCTTTTACAATTTTGACAATTAATTGACACATTTATTGTATGAGTAATTGTTATAATTGTATTTTTTTGTGATAATGTAAGTATGAGAGTATGGAGGGTGAGAATGTGTTTAACGAAAATACGTACTTGGTTGAGAATTTAAAACAACGAATTAATGAAATTATTGAGGAAAATATATTGCAGGCATTTCAATGTGTTGAAAATTACGCTAATTATTATGAATCAGATAACGTTTTTTTACGAAATTTAGATGGTTATACGATTAGACAGATTATAAATAGATATTTTAATCAAGATTTATTGGCTGCGAACGTTGATACTATTATTTCCAATGTTTTTTATGATTTAGAAACAGATTTATTAAAAAGTGCTAAAACTTTAGATGATACTACAAGGGTAAATGTATTAACTGACTATGCTATTCAATCTATTAGTGATGAATTGAATAGAGTGGTTGAACATGGACTTAATGCATTTGAATATGATTTTATTTATGATTTGAAATTTGATCATTTTTATGATGTTCCAGAAGAAATCGAATATCTTGGCGGATTTAATGATGATTTATTAGATTTTAAGCAGCGACTTTATAATAGGATGTTATATGAATTTGATGAAAGTAGAGGATATATAATTAGAGCATCTTCTTCATTAGTGGGAAATACTCTAGATGATTATATAAAAAATCTTGAATCAAATAAAGAAAAATATAGAGATGATAAAATAGAACAAAAATATAGGAGTTTAAAACAAAGGAATATGGGGTTTTATCGAGAGTATCAATCTGTTTTTGATAATGATAAAATCTTAAGCGAGTATTTTCATAGAAGTATGAAGATTTGCGATGATTTAATCGAAAAAAAAGGCATGGATGATTCATGGATTTCTGAACATGAAAAAAGTCATCGAAATTTAACTGACTTGATAGCTAGACGTTTTATGACCTTGTTGGAAGAAGAAAAACAAAATGATTCAGTTAAATCTACTAAGGAAGACCAAAAAGATGATGGTACTAAGCAAAGTAAATTACCGATTAATGAAAGAATTTCAGAACATTTAGACAATGATAGTAGACAAGATTCGCTGGAAGAATATAACAAAGTTTATCAGGAATCAATGGAAAGAAAGAAAAAATTTGAACTAGCAGATGAAAATTCACAATCAATTTTTGAGCAACAGAAAAAAGAAAAGGTAGAAGTTCAAGTCGAAATGACTAAAGAACAGCCTATACACCAAATATCAGCAGAATCAGATAATACTGTGCAAACATATGATAATCAACCAAAAAAAGTTATTGAAGATTCTGAGGTGCAGCAACAATTAGTTCAAGCTTTTAAATCTGTGCAATCTCAAAAAGAAAATACACAACAGAACACTGGTAAAAGTAGTGCAGATATTGATATAGATTTGGACGATTTTGCCAAACAAGAAAAACAAATTTTAAATGCTAAACATTTTACTGATGAACAGAAAAAAAGAATGATTCAAGAATTATATGACGAATTTGATTCGTATGTTGAGGAAAATCCAGAGTATCATAGGACAAGGTAAACTAAATGTAAGTGATTAGTAACTATAGTTAATAATATGTTATTTGGAGGAAATATGAGAGAAAAAGAAGTATTAACAAATGAGTATGATGAGTTTATAAAAGAAGATTTTGTTTTGGAAGATTTGTTACATGCAATAAACAATGATGAGATAAGTGAATTATATTTTGATTGGAAGATGTTTACTAATGAGGGTATAGAAAAAATAAATAAGCTTCTTGAAAACTGTCTACAAATTAATAAACCTATTAAGTTTATAATTAGAATAAACAAATTTAGAGATTTTGATTTATTGAATTTAGAGAAATATTCTGGTGGAAATATTGAATTTTCTTTTGCCTTTAATGCTTTTGGTTATACTTATAAAGAATTTATGGACATGAATAGTAAGTTAGATAGTTTATTAAAAGATGTTTATCCTAGTATGACTCCATACGAAAAATATCAAATTATTTATGATAGAGTAAGACATTTTAAAGCGTATAGAATTGTTGAGAATACTAATACAGATTTGGCGACTATTTTGAATTCAAAATATCAAAGTTGTAATTTAAAGTATATTTTGGATAACGAATATATTGATTGTTTAGGTTATAGTCTGTTATTAGAAATATTGTTGAATAAAGTAGATATTGGAGCTTCTGAGTTTGGGTTTTCGGTTTTTGATAATCAAGGAAATTTTATTGGTGGTCATGCAAGAACATTAATTAATTTAGATGATGATAAATATAATATACATGGTATATTTGTATCAGATGCCACATGGGATAATGGGGACGAATTACACTTTTCTTTATTACCTCTTTCTTCAATGAAAGCATCTATTTATGGTAGCTGTGATGAAACTGTTTTGTTTGATGCTGATAATATTGATAATATTTCTGATGTTATAAATAGATTAAAGGTTCCTTATCGTATAGCTCCACGAGATTATATAATTTGGATAATAAATAAACTTGATAGGAATGAAAGTGAAAAATTATTAAAATTGGATAATCAAAAATTTAATGAAGAATTGATACAATATATTCATAGAAGAGTTAATCAACAAGAAAAAACTAATAGTAATAGTTATAAAAAATAATTGGTTATTGGAGGAATAAAAGTGTATAAGTTATTAGATAATAAGATTGTTTATATGGTTTCTGACGAGGTAAAAGGTGAAGTGGACTTTAATATTAATGGTGATAGTGCGAACATATATCACACTTATGTCGATGGTGATTTAAGAGGTCAAGGTATTGCATCGGAGCTTGTAAAAAGAGCTTTTGAATATTTAGAAGAGAATAATTATAAGATTAAGTTTTCTTGTTCATATGCGAAAAAATGGGCAATAAAAAACGGAAAAATCATAGGTTAAAAACTTATGGTTTTTATTTTGGTTATTTATTGTTATAATAGTAATAGTAGTTAGAGGGTAGATGTATGAAGAAAATAGTAAATAGTATTTTAGGTTTTGCAATTGGTGATGCGATGGGTGTGCCGATAGAATTTAAGAAGAGAGAGGAACTATTAGATAAACCGGTTTTAAATATGCAAGGTTACGGAACACATGATGTACCTTCTGGAACTTGGTCTGATGATACATCGATGATGCTTGCGACAATTGATTCTTTGGTGAGTTTACACAAAATTGATTATGACGATATGATGAAAAGGTTTTGTGATTGGATAAACAACGCGAAATATACGGCGACAGGCGTCGTGTTTGATATGGGAATAACAACTAAAGAGAGTATACTTAAGTATTATATGAATAAAATAGAACCGGTAAAATGTGGGGGAGCTTCAATTAATAATAATGGTAATGGTTCTTTGATGAGAATGCTTCCAATAGCTTTATATACTTATTTTGAAGATATTGTCGATGATAGATTACTCGATATCATTAAGAACGCATCTTCACTTACACATGCTCATGAGTATAGTGTAATGGGATGTTATATATATGTGAAATATGTTCATTTTTTACTCTCTGGATATAATAAGTTTAAAGCCTATGAAAAAGTTAAAGATTTAAATTATTATAAGTTTAGTGAGAATGCCCGAAGAGCTTATAAAAGATTTTTGACGACGGATATTTATAAATTAGATTTGGATTATATAAAATCTAGTAGTTATGTGGTGGATACATTAGAGGCAGTTATCTGGACATTTTTAAACACTAATTCATTTATAGAAAGTATTATTGGAGCTATTAATTTAGGCGATGATACAGATACGATAGGGGCTTTGGTTGGGGCTTTATCAGGAATGATTTATGGAATTGATGAGAATTTACTTAACAATATTCAAAATAAAGATTATTTGATTAAGCTTGCGAATAAATTTGATGAAGAGCTTAGACTTAATATTTTAAAGTATGATGAGGTTATAGATGATATGTATGGAATTGTTAGTGGCGGGGAAGATGTATTTTTTATTAAAACCGAAGTTAATAGTTCTATTTATGGATATCAGAATAAATATTTAAAAATTGCGAAGAGAATTAATTATAAATATGGGTTAACTGTAATTATTGCTAATAATTCTTCAGATGTAACTTTAGAAAATGACTTTAATAATTTAGAAGATTATTTAAAAGGTAATATTTATTTTATGGGCGTTTCTAATGGAGCTGCGCAAGCGATTCAAAGTGAAGCTGTTAGTTCGAGAATTAAAAAGATGTTACTAGTAAATATTCCACTTATGATAAATTTACACAAGACTAAAGAAGGGATTAAAAATTATAAAGGAAGATTAATTTGTGTTTTTGGAAGTAAAGATCCGTCATTTAATTATTTGCCATTAATTCAAGATTTTAGAAATGTGAATGTGGCAGTAGTACCTAATCAAGATCATAATTTTAGTAATGGAGATGAATTTCTATATTTACCAGAGAAGTATTTATTTGGAGATTTAGTGGTTAGAAAATGAAAGTATTATCGATAAAGCAACCATATGCTTCTTTAATTGCTTACGGCATTAAAAAATATGAGTTTAGAACTTGGAATACTAAATATAGAGGAGAAGTTTTAATTCATGCGAGTAAAGGTGTGGATAAAAAAGCAATGGAAGAATTTAAATGTTATAATTTAGATTATCCTGTGGGCTGCATTATTGCTAAGGTAAATATTATCGATTCGATTAAAGTCGATAATAATTTTAGAGGGGTTTTAGATAGTGAGAATAGTTTTGTTTATAATCATGTTATAATGGATAAAACTTGGCAAGGTTATGGATTTAAAATGGATAATGTGAAGTTGATAAAACCTATTTATATCAATGGTAAACTGGGACTTTGGAATTACGATGGAAAGTTTAGTTTTAGGGAGTGATTTTTATCACTTTTTTCTTTTTGTTTCATATAATTTACAGAGTTATAATTTGACTTTAAGCTTTTAAAATGTTAATATTTGTTTTAATTTAAAAAGGAGCGATGTAATGACATTTTTAGATAAAAATGATTTTGATAAAAAACAATTATTAGAAATAAAAAAAGGAAAGAAGCATGGACTTTCTAAGAGAAAAATTTTATTATATGCGAATAAGGCTTTTGATAATTTTCAAATGAAATTAATCAGGAAAGCTTTAGAAAACGGTTTATCTTTTAAAAAGACGAGAGTGATAGCTAATCCAGATTTAGATTTTTATCAAATGTTAGAGGTTAGTGAGGCATTAATAAATGGTTTACCTTTAGATTTTGTGAGTAAGTATGCAAGTGGTGATTTTGATTTTAATCAATTAAAGGAGATTTTTAAAGGATTTGAACATGGCCTGGCTATAGAAGCAATTGAGAGATATGCTAAAGTAGAATTTTATAATTATGAGATGCGTTTAATGAGATTAGGATATGAAAAGGAAATAGATGAAGAGAAGGTTTTACTTTATATTGATCGAAAATTTTCTCAGGCTCAAATGTACCAAATTTATAAAGGGGCTAAACACGACCTAAGCTTAAAACAGTTAAAAATATATGCGAAAGAAGAGTTTTCGGATGAGCAAATGCATATGATTAGATTATGTTTAGAAAATGGTTATTGTTTTAACAATATAGATTTAGAAAAATTAGAAAAGTTGAGTAAATTAAGCAATAGTTATGTTGATTGTTTAGACGATGATGTATTATTAATGGCAGGAAAACAAAAAACTAAGGGGTTGACAAATAAAAAATGATGTGATAAAGTCTTTATATCGCAGATGAAAACGAGGACCAAGAGGAGTAAATTATTAACCGTCTAAAGCGAATTTGGGTTGATGGGAGCCAAAGAGATAGGTGATAATTGAAAAGAACTTGTGAGTAACTTTTGGAAATGCTGATTGGCAGAGTATATTAGTTCGGGTAATTCCGTTAACAATACGAGTTGGTTAGTTTATACTAGCAATTAGGGTGGTACCGCGTTTTAAGACGTCTCTATTTTAGAGATGTCTTTTTTTGATTTTAAGGAGGGATTTTTATGAAAATAGTTTTAGCTTATTCAGGTGGTTTAGATACATCAGTAATGATTCCTTGGCTTAAGGAAAATTATCCAGGATGTGAAATTATTGCATATTCAGCTAATGTTGGACAAGGTGTTGGCGAATTAGAGGGAATTGAAGAAAAAGCGATTGCTTCAGGGGCTAGTAAGATATATGTAGAGGATATACAAGAGGAACTTGCTAATGATTATATTGCGCCTTTTATTAAAGCAGGAGCAACTTATGAAGGTGAGTATTTACTTGGTACTGCTTTTAGTAGACCTCTTATTGCAAAAAAATTAGTAGAAGTGGCGCATAAAGAAGGTGCTAAGGCAATATGTCATGGTTGTACAGGTAAGGGTAATGACCAAATTCGTTTCGAAATGGGAATCAAACATTTTGATCCTGATATGGAGGTTATTGTACCTTGGCGTACTTGGGAGATTACTGGTCGTGCGGAAGCATATGAGTACGCAATGGAACATGGGATTCCGTTAAAGTTTAATAAAGAACATAGTTATTCTAAAGATAAAAATATTTGGCATTTATCACATGAAGGATTAGATTTAGAAGATCCGAGCAATGCTCCAAAGTATAATGAAATTTTAGAAATGGGTGTGACTCCAGAAAAGGCACCAGATGAAGATACTTTAGTTAAACTTGGTTTTACACAAGGTGTTCCAACAAGTATCGATGATAAAGAGATGAGTTTACTTGAAATTATTAAATACTTAAATGAAGTAGGTGGCCAAAACGGAATTGGTATTTTGGATATGGTGGAAAATAGATTAGTTGGTATGAAATCACGTGGAGTTTATGAAACTCCTGGTGGTACAATTATTTATAAGGCCCATGAACTTTTAGAATCTATTTGTTTAGATAAAGATTTATTTCATGAAAAGCAACTTATGGCTTTAAAAATTGGTGCTTTACTATACGATGCGAAATTTTATAGTCCACTTATGGAATCTTATTTAGCTTTTGTTAATAAAGCTTCTGAAAATGTGACTGGAACGGTTAAGCTTAAATTATACAAAGGAAATATTATTTGTATGGGTATTGATAGTCCAAATAGTTTACATTCTTTAGGTATTTCATCATTTGAAAATGATGGCGACTATAATCAGTATGATGCACAAGGATTTGTAAATATATATGGCTTATCTAATAGAATAATGTCAAAAAAAGGAGTAAGATAATATGGTAATGTGGGCTGGAAGATTTAAAAAGGAAATTGATAGGAGAACTAATGATTTTAATTCTTCAATTAGGTTTGATAGGAGAATGTATAAACAAGATATAACTGGTAGTATTGCACATGCAACAATGCTTGGAAAGTGTGGTATTATTGCGAAAGAAGAAAGCGATAAAATTATAGCTGAACTTAAAAATATTTTAAGTGATTTAGAAAGTGGTAAATTAGAGTTCGACATGGAAGCTGAAGATATACATATGTTTATCGAAAGTGAACTGACTAAACGAATTGGTGATGCTGGTAAGAGACTTCATACGGCACGTAGTCGTAATGACCAAGTAGCTTTGGATTTAAGACTTTATATGCGTGATGAAATAGAGGAAATCATTAATTTACTTAAAGAATTAATGGAAGAACTTATTAAAAAGGCTGAAGAAAATTATGAGACTATTATGCCAGGATATACACATTTACAAAGAGCACAACCGATTACTTTAGCGCATTATTTTATGGCTTATGTCGAGATGTTTAAAAGAGATGTTTTAAGACTTAAAGATGCGAATAAGCGAATGAATATTAATCCACTTGGTAGTTGTGCTTTAGCTGGAACAACTTATAAAACTGATAGATATTTAACTAGTGAATTATTAGGATTTGATGGACCTTGTCTAAATAGTTTAGATGGAGTATCAGATAGAGATTATGCGATTGAAATAGCTTCGGCATTATCAATTATTATGATGCATATGTCAAGGATTAGTGAAGAGTTTGTCATGTGGAGTAGTCATGAGTTTAAGTTTATAGAATTAGATGATGCTTTTTCGACAGGTTCTTCAATTATGCCACAAAAAAAGAATCCAGATATTACTGAGTTAATTAGAGGTAAAAGTGGTAGAGTATATGGTGATTTGATGGCACTTTTAACAATGATGAAGTCTTTACCACTTGCTTATGATAAAGACATGCAGGAAGATAAAGAAGCAATATTTGATGCGGTGGATAATGTTAAAATGTGTCTATATACATTTATTCCGATGTTAGCTAGTACAACTTTCTTAAAGGATAATATGCTTAAAGCAGCTAAAAAAGGATTTATTAATGCGACTGATGCGGCTGATTATTTAGTTAAGAAAGGATTACCATTTAGAACAGCTTATAAAATTACTGGTTCAATTGTTGGTTATGCAATCGACAATGATAAAACTTTAGATACAATTACTTTAGATGAATACAAGAAGTTTTCAGAATTATTTGATGAAGATATTTACGAATATATTGACCTTAAGAAAGCAGTTAATGATAGAACGGTTGTCGGTGGACCAGCACCAGAGACGGTTAGGGAACATGTTAAATTGATAAAAGAGTTTTTAAAAGAGAGCTAGAGGCTCTCTTTTAAAATTGTGATTTTTCTAACAGATTGTTATATATAGCTTTATTTATTATTTAGTATGTTTTTGTTTAATTTTTTTTAACTTTCTTTTTGTGTTTTTGTTTATTGGCTAAAACAATTTTTTTGTTTTTAATTAATTTAATTAGTGAGTCTGTTTCTAATATTTGTTTAGCTTTTGAAATTTTATCTTTATTGTAAGATCTTTTTATAATGTTATAGAGGTTTATTTTTGCTTTTATAGCGGTTACTTTTTTATAAATAGGAATATCGGTTTCAATTAAATTATCTAATGTTTGTAATAAAGATAGAAATTCTTCTTTAGTGCCATATTTTAAAAAGGTTTGATAAACAATGAAAATATTGTTATGAAAATAAGCGTATTCCATATCTTTAGGATTATCAAAAAATAGTTCTAATATTTTTATTATTTCAATGTTGTATGTATATGAAAGTTTTTTTACCTTAAAAATTCTTTGATTCAAAAGTTCAGTATATCCTTCATCTAAACCATTGCCAATCCAAATATTATCTAATAAAGTGCAGAAACCAGAAGTTTGTTTTTTGCCAGTTGAAGCCATGTGTAAAAACTCATGCGATAAAACACTGTTTTTATCAAAAATTTTGTATATATCAATAGTATTGTCTTTTGGAATGTAAGCTCCATCATTTTCATAGAAGTTTTGTGAATATTTTTTGATATCGTGCAATAAACTAACATAATTAATTTTTAAACTGCCAAGTCTATTTATACAAGTTTCAAAGTTGACCGGTTCTATATAATTTTTAAAAGTCCTGATGATTTCTTTTAATTCATCTGGATATGATAAATTTTGTAGAATTTGTTCTATGTTATCTAGGTTTGTGTCTAGAGGAATATTTGTAGCTGAAAAATCGTCGATAATTTTATAAACATCTGAATGTTTTTGTTTATTTAATTTTAATGTTTTCAAATTTTTTGGGGTTTCAAAAATGTTATCTATGAAATAAGTAATCATATACAGTCCAGAAAGGGCAGTAATGATATTAACAATTAAATCCATATTAATCGTTTTGGACCAATCTATATACACTATATGATGGAGTATTGAATAGTCTGAAATTGTAGTTAGAAACTCCTAAACCGTTTGAGACATATAAATCAGAATTTTCGATTTTGTAGTGGCTATCATAATATTTTTGTGCACCTTCTGGTAAGATAACAGCGCCAATGAATGGAAGTTTAACTTGTCCAGCGTGAGAATGACCAGCTAAAATAAGATCAAAAGGATTTACAGATAAGTCATCAATAGCATCTGGCTCATGCAGTAATAATATTTTATAAATAGGTCCGCCACTTTCAAAAGAATTTAAGTAATCAATGGCAGTTTTTAATTTATCATTTGTAGATACTTTATCTTTAATGGTACTGGCACCAGCAATAAAAATATAGTCATACCCATCTTTATATATGGTGTCGTAAGTATTATTTAGGTCTTTAAAACCACCACCGGAGATGATGTTAGTCCATTCATCAAAATTTAAATCATTATTACCATTTATGGCATATTTGCCTGATGAGGCTTCAATTTTATTTAAAAATTTACTTATTTTATTTGCCATACTAGTAGTCATATTAGTATCTTTATCGATTAGATCCCCAGTTAAAACGACAATATCTGGTTCTTGTTCATTGATACTATCGATTAATTTTTCTAAACTTTTTTCATCAAAAACTCTTCCATAGTGTAAGTCGGAAATGTGAACTATTTTAAAACCATTAAAGTTATCTGGCCAAGAGTTTAGGGCGATTTTGTACTCTTTAACGGTAATTAATTTAGGTTCGATAAAAAAGCCGTAAGCAATTACTAGGCCTATAATTAATATTATAAATATAAATAATTTTAGAAAAGAAAAATGTTTTTCTTGGTCTTTTGCCATATTCTTTCACCTATGTTAATTTTAACACAATAAAAAAAAAGACGAAAGTCTTTATGAGAATATGAGTAAAAACATCTGTAAAGAGAGAATTAATCCGTTATGCATAAAGTGGAAGCCGATAGATACGAAAATGTTATTAGTTTTCTTAAGCATATAAGCAAAGGCAATACCACAGCTACAGTAAGAAAGTAAGTAAAGAGGAAATAGTTCATTAATTGGAGTTCCTATTAGGTGAAGGCCTCCGAAAACTAAACTAGATATAGTTATAAATAGAAAATCATTTTGAATGAGGGACCTAAAACCTAATCTAAAGACAGTTTCTTCTAAAAGTGGGGCAAGGATTACAGCAGATATAAAAGTATAGATTGGATAGAAATTAAATTCATTTCTAATTGTTGTTTCATTAGTTGACATTCCACCACCTAAAACATTTATAAGCATGTTAGCAGTAACCATGACAATGACACTTATGATATAAACTTTTAAATATTTGTTGAAATATTCTAAGTGATTTTGCTTTAAATCTTGCCAAGCGGCTTTTATTTCTTTATCAAATATCGCAAATATTAAAGATATCATAAGTAATTCAACAGCTAAACTATATATTATTTTAATATAACTAGGTAGTTCTGAGTAATTTATATGTAGAATAATAAATGGAAATGTTTGACATATACTAAAGAAAAAGTAAATAAATATAACAGCTACACCTTTAAATGCATATTTCCAATCGTTTTCTTTTGTTCTTGTTATCATTGTATCACCGTTATCATTATATCACGTATTTTAAGAAAAAGGATAGATATTGTAGAGTTTATGAATAATAAAAGGGGTATAAAAAGTAAAGAAAATGTGATATAATGTATCTAGACGTGCAAAAAAGAGTGGGACAACCCACTCTTTAATGTAGTTTAGGAGGTGCTTAAGTGGAAGAAAAAATCAGAAATTTATTACAAAAGCCGATTGAAGATGCTGGTTATATTTTGGATGAAGTATTTTATGGTAAGGAAGATAATATAAATACTTTAAGACTTGTTATCGATAAATCTGGTTATATTAATGTAGGAGATTGTGTAAAGGTAAATGAAATTGTAAATCCAATTTTAGATAAGGCTGATCCAATTAGTGAAAGTTATGTTTTAGATATATGTTCTAAAGAGAAGGGAAGTGATACAGATGAACAGTAAAGAATTTAAATTAGCTTTAGAAACTTTATCAAAGGAAAAAGGTATTGATGAAGATGTTATTTATGATGCGATGGAACTTGCTTTAACTAGTGCTTATAAGAAAAATTATCATTCACTTTCTAATGTTCGTGTAGATATTAATAGAGAAACTGGAGATATTAAAATCTTTTCTTATAAAACAGTTGTTTTTAGTAAAGAATATGAAAAGGAAGATGGAGTATTAGAAAAAGAAATCATTACTGATGAAGATGGTAATGAGGTAGAGGTAGAAAAAGAATTCCATTTTGATGATAGAATTCATATTACTTTAGAGGATGCGAGGAAGCAAGTTCCAGGAATTAAAATTGGAGAGACTATTGAAAAGGAAGTTACACCTAAAGATTTCGGCAGGGTGGCTGCAGCAACAGCTAAGCAGGTTGTAGTCCAAAAAATCAGAGAAGCAGAAAGAGAAATTATCAACAATGAATTTGCCGATAAACAAGATGAAATGATTACTGGAATAGTAGCTATGGAAGATGTTCGTAATTATTATATCGATTTAGGAAGAACACAAGGAATTTTACCGAAGAGTGAAATTATTCCTGGGGAAACTATTAAAATGGGATCTAGTATTAAAGTATATATTACAAAGGTTGAAAATAATTCAAAAGGTCCTTTAATCTTACTTTCTAGAAAACATTATGGTTTTGTTAAAAGATTATTTGAGTTAGAAATTCCAGAAATTAATGAAGGAATTATCTTAATTTACAGTGTGGCTAGGGATGCTGGAAATAGAACTAAGGTAGCTGTTTACTCAGAAAATCCTAATGTCGATCCAGTAGGTGCTTGTATTGGTGAACATGGAAGTAGAATTAATAGAATTATTGATGAACTTAATGGTGAAAAAATCGATATTGTTAAGTATGAAGCTGATGAAGCAAGATTTATTGAAAATGCTTTAAGTCCAGCTCATGATTTGCACGTTTTTGTAACAGATGAGAAAAAGAAAGAAGCTCTAGTAGTTGCTAATGACGATAATTTATCTTTAGCTATTGGTAAAAAAGGTATGAATGTTAAATTAGCGGCTAGACTTACACATTTCAAAATCGATGTTGAAACATTAGAGCAAGCGAGAGAAAAGGGTATTAGTATTTATGAAGACTAGAAAAATACCGATGAGAATGTGTGTAGTTACTAGAGAGAAATTACCTAAGGGAGAACTTGTGAGAGTGGTACGTACTCCAGAAGGTAATGTGATAATTGATGAAAGCGGAAAAGCTAATGGTAGGGGAGCTTATTTAAAAAAGGATAGAGATGTATTTTTGAAAGCTCAAAAAAATAAGATACTAAATAGAGTATTAGAAGTGGAGGTACCTGATAAGGTATTTGAAGATTTAAATAATTTATTAGATTAGAAAAGAGGTGCGTAAATATGATGAGTGTAAAAGAATATGCAGAAGATATTAACCGTGAGGTGTCTGAAGTTTTAAACAAGTGTTTTGAACTTGATATTGATGTAAAAAATGAGGACGATATGCTTGATGATGAAGCGATTACAATGCTTGATAATAGTTTCGATGAGATAAGCGAAGAGTTAGAGAATGAAGAAATCGAGGAAGAAGTTGCTTTAGAAGAGAGTAGTATGAAGGCGGTTAAAGCTGATAAGAAGAAGCCGGCTAAATTACTTAAGAAAAATGATAATAAAAAGAGTTTAGCTCAAAAGAAAAAAGCAATGTATAAGAGTAAAGAAAAATTACAAAGTAATGCACCAGTACGTAATGAAAATGTAGTTTTATATAAAGAGAATATGACAATTGCGGAACTTGCGGAAGCTATGGGGGTGGCAGCAAGTGAAATTATTAAAAAATTATTTTCTTTAGGTTTGATGGTTAATATTAATAGTGTTATTTCATTTGAAAATGCTGAAATCATTGTTCTTGATTATGGTAAGGAGCTAAAAAAAGAAGAAACAGCAAATGTAGCTAACTTTGAAGAATTTGAGGTTGTCGATAAAGAGGAAGATTTGGTTCCAAGACCACCAGTAGTGACAATTATGGGACATGTCGATCATGGTAAGACAACTTTACTTGACGCCATTCGTAAAACTAATGTAGCTGAAGGTGAAGCTGGTGGAATTACCCAAGCTATTTCAGCTTATCAAGTTAAATATAATGATAAATTAATTACATTTATCGATACTCCTGGACATGCGGCTTTTACAGAGATGAGAGCTAGAGGCGCCAGTATAACTGATATCGTTATTATAATTGTTGCGGCTGATGATGGAGTTATGCCACAGACAAGAGAAGCTATCGATCATGCGAAAGCAGCTGGGGTTCCAATTATCGTAGCAATTAATAAGATGGATAAACCAGGTGCTAATCCTGATAAAGTAATGAACGATATGGCCGAAGCTGGTTTAATGCCTGAAGAGTGGGGTGGAGATATTATCTTTACAAAACTTTCAGCTGTGACTGGTGAAGGTATTGGAGAGTTACTTGAAAATATTTTGTTGATTGCGGAAGTTAACAATTATAGAGCTAATCCAAATCGTTATGCAATGGGTACAGTAGTTGAATCGAAACTTGATAAACATGTCGGACCAATTGTAACAGTACTTGTTCAAAACGGTACTTTAAGATTAGGTGATCCAATTGTTGTCGGTACAGCTTTTGGTAAGATTAGAACTTTAAGAAATGATAAAGGTGAAGAGATAACTAAAGCTTTGCCATCACAACCAGTAGAAATTACCGGTTTAAATGAAGTGCCATCAGCTGGAGATAGATTTATGACTTTTGCTACTGAGAAAGAAGCTAAAAATATTGCCTCTGAACGTAAAGAACAAGCTAGAGCTCGTGAAAACAAAGCTAAATCTGCCGTATCTTTAGATGATTTGTTTGCTAAAATTGGTGAAGGTTTAAAAGAAATCAATGTTATTATCAAAGCTGATGTAAATGGAAGTGCGGAAGCAGTTAAAAATAGTCTACAAAAAATAGAAGTTGATGGAGTTAAGATTAATGTCATTAGAAGTTCAGTTGGTGGAATTACTGAAAGTGATATTGTTTTAGCTAAAGCTTCTAATGCTATCATTATTGGATTTAATGTTAGACCTTCTAAAGGGATTCAAGACAAGGCTAAAGATGAAGGTGTTGAAATTAGATTTTATAATATAATTTATAAAGCAGTTGAAGAGATGGAAGCAGCTATGAAAGGTATGCTTGATCCTGAATATGAAGAGAAGATTTTAGGTACAGCTGATATTAGACAGATCTTTAAATTTTCTAAAGTTGGAAATATTGCAGGTTGTTCAGTTAGTGATGGAGTTATTAAAAGAGATGCACAAGCTCGAATTATTCGTGATGGTGTTGTAATTTACGATGGTAAGATAGGATCACTACAAAGAGAAAAAGATAGTGTTAAAGAAGTTAAAAAAGGCTATGAATGTGGTATTACAATTGATGGATTTAACGATATAAAAACAGGTGATACTATTGAAGCTTATGAAATGGTAGAGGTTAAAAGATAAAATATTTAAGCTAGTAAGGTTATTTACTGGCTTTTTGTATTTTTTATATACTAGGAATTTGCTTTGCAAAAGGCAAAAGTTTGCAAAAAGTTATTTA
>ENA-OPBZ01000438-OPBZ01000438.1-human-gut-metagenome-genome-assembly--contig:-NODE-438-length-22539-cov-3.022905_pt1 | contig 22539 bp, 18 predicted proteins | sample MGYA00241072_ERZ501459 | MGnify/ENA primary metagenome ERZ501459 (study PRJEB25962, sample SAMEA2042632) | human gut metagenome | biome: human gut; feature: human-associated habitat; material: faeces...
TAATGATCACCAGACCATTTGGATCCAGAATTGGCTTACGGTAACGGAATTCAGAAGCCAGCTCCACACGAACAGGAATTTTCACCAAATCCTCGATCACATACTGTGCCACCATACCTACATGGTAAGCAGAACCACATGCTACAATGTAAATCTGGCTTGTTCTCCGGATATCCTCTTCCGCTAATCCGATATCTGTCAGATCAAACTTTCCGTCTTTTAATACAGAATTCAGAGTATCCTTAACCGCTCTTGGCTGCTCATGGATCTCTTTCATCATAAAATGCTCATAACCGGCTTTTTCAGCTGCTTCTGCATCCCAGTCAACAGTTTTCATTTTTTTCTGGATCTCTTCTCCGTCCAGATTGTAGAAGGTAATTTCCTCTTTGCTGACCTTTGCCATCTCCAGGTTGCCAATATAGTATACATTTCTTGTATATTTCAAAATAGCCGGCACATCTGATGCAATAAAACTCTCTCCATCTCCTACGCCAAGAATCATCGGACTGTCTTTTCTTGCCACATAAATTTCTTCCGGATAATCCTTGAACATCACAGCAAGCGCATAAGATCCACGAATACGGACCAGAGAATGGTTGATCGCATCTACCGGTGTTCCTTCATACTTTTTATAATAATAATCGATCAGCTTAACAGCAACCTCTGTATCCGTCTCAGAGTAGAATGTATATCCTTTGCGGAGCAGCTTGTTCTTTAACTCCTGATAGTTTTCAATAATACCGTTGTGTACAGCAACTACATTGCCATCGTCACTCATATGCGGATGCGCATTGTTCTCTGACGGTTCCCCATGTGTTGCCCATCTGGTGTGACCGATTCCACAGGTTCCCGGAACGGCTGCACCACCATTTGTCTTCTCAAACAGTACTTTCAAACGGCCTTTCGCCTTGATAACTTCTGTCTCTTCTGTTCCATTACGAACAGCAAGTCCTGCTGAATCATATCCACGATACTCCAGCTTTGACAGTCCATCCAGTAAGATTGGAGCCGCCTGCTGCGATCCAACATATCCTACGATTCCACACATTTATCTATATCCTCCAGTCTTTTTTGCGAAAATAAATTTTACTCTTTTCGTTACATTGTAGCAAATATGGGACTTTTTGTAAAGAATAAGCGGGAATAACAATCGTCATCCCCGCCTTTCTCTTTAATCCAGATCAATAAAATCCATTTCGAAAGTATCACCTTTTTTACGCTTTTCTTTCTTGATATTATAATCATCGAACGAATCAAAGTCGTCATCATCAAACTCATCAACGCTACGAGTATCATCACTTATTCCTTCGTCATCATAATCATCGTCGAAGTCATCATCATAATAATCATCATCGAAGTCGTCATAATCATCTTCGAAATCATCATCCTGTCTCTTTTTGAACTGTGATTTCTTTTCTGCCTTAACAGGCTGGATCGGTTTTACCGGATTACGTTGCGGCTCATCGTCCAGTTCATATTCATCATACAGATCATCCAACTCTCTGTTGCGGTTATGTAACTTCACAACGGAAACAAGAAGGAAGATTACCAGAAGAATAACGATAACTGCTGCCGCTGCTACAAACCAGATCAGATGATCGGAAATCTTTTCTAAAATTGCGTCAAACTTGCTTGCACTCTTCTTATCCGGTGTAGTCGCAGACTTCGGAGTCTCCATTCTCTGATAAGTATGCTCTACAGAGTCATATAAATAGAGGGATTCTTCACCGTCATTATTTACTGCATATAATACATAGAAACCATCGCGGTCCGGTTCATCCCAGATTTCAAAAGTCTTGCCGTTGATCTCCAGATTTCCTTTTGCATACTTTGATGGCATAGACACTTTACTGCCTGCATCAAAAATTACGATAGAATAAGTATCTGAAATCACAACCTGTTCTGCCGGTGAGAAGCTGCTGTCAGATGAATCATACATCCAGAAATCGCCTTTTCCATCACCGTCTACCAGGTAAGCCATCTGAAGTCCTGTCTTTTCCTGCACAGCACCTTTATACGTCGAATCATTATAAGTAATCTCTCCTGCTGTAAATCCAGCTGGAATCATGCTGTCTGAGAAATCACCGGATAAGGTATACTCCTGACCATCAATCGTGACACTTGCTCCATTCGCAACATCCTTGATCTTGCTCGGATCTCCTGCTCCGATCGTAACATCCGCATATCCTTCTTCACATGCCACACTTGATCCAGCGCTGTCTGTAACCGTCGCATCTCCCTGTTCAAGTCTTGTACTTCCTTCCTGGAGAGCCTGGAACTTCATCGTGAACTCAATCCGGTCACTGCTTCCGTCACCTGAACCTTTAAATGTCAGATTACCATCCGTGTCTGCATTCACTCCGTCTCCCTCTTCAAATCGCATATAAGAAGGATCGTAAGTCATATGAATCGTCGCGTCTCCGATTACATCTCCGCTGACAACTGCTGTACCTGTGATCGTAAATTCATCCCCGACACTTGTCTCAAGATCAGAAAAGAATATCACACCATTTGCAGCTAGCGCCATCACAGAAAAACATGGTACGATCAGACATACAGACAAAAGAATTGTCGCTATTTTTTTCGTAAACTTCATCTTCATGTACTTTCCTCTTTCTAACCATATTAATTGTAAGTATAAATACTCTTAGACTCTATCTTACACTTTTTATGGGGAAATGTCTACTTGTTTGTAGAATTTCTCATTGTATCAATTTACGGACAACTCCATTCTGCTTTATTTATCCGAAGAAAAACCCCGGCATAAACCGGAGTTCTTCGCTAATTTACATTTTCTGTTGTTCCGCCTGCATTGCTTTCTGCGCCTCCACCGGGATCTGGAGTTGGTGTTGAATCCGGTGCCGGATCTGGTGTTGGTGTCGGCTCTGGCGCTGGATCCGGTGCCGGCGTTGGATCTGGTGTTGGTTCCGGCGTTGGAGCTGGAGTCGGTTCCGGCGTTGGAGTTGGTTCTACATAAGTACTATCATCATATCCTCCATTCCATGAATTGTCCCAGGAGTTTCCTCCGTCATACCAGTAATCATTCGATCCGTCATTATAATTATACTGATAATTATCCTGCGTATACCCCTGCCATGCATCCGGCGTTTCAATACCACTTGTATCTACACCTGCATCTGTCTGATTCATTGGCTGGTCCTGATTATCGGTATTTTCCTCCTGCTGGTTTTCAGCCTCTTCAGCTCTTTTCTTTTTCAAAATGTTAATATCTACATCGTTAATCAGCATATCGTAGAATGTAGATTTCTTTTTCAGTTCCTTATCTAATTTTTCTCTTCCGCATTGTTCTGTAAGAGTCTCCACACCTGAAAATAAATTCACACCAAGACCAAGTTTCTCTCCTGTAATCTCTGCTCCCAATGCTGCAAGTGTCGTTGGAAACATATCCATTGTAGAAAATTCTCGATTATGTGTTTTTTCAAAAGAAGTATCAAGATTCTCTGGTAAATTTATAAATGCATTATATACACTTCTCTCATAATCGTCACTCACATCATTACAAAAATCAGAATCCATTGTTAAATGATCCCCGCTTATTATAATTGTTGTATTCTCATAAAATGGCTGCTCCTGAATCCACTTAACAAATGCATCAACCTGTCTACTTGAACATGCCATTACATTTGCATATTGATTATCTCCAAATTCATTTTGACACTGCTCACATACATATCCATCTTCAAAATGAGTATCTACTGTCAACATTGTAAAATTAAATGGCTCGTCCTTTGTTCCTATTTCGCTTAACTTTTCTTTTGCATTTTCAAATAACTTTTGATCTTCATACCCCCACCATACCCAATAACCTTCTGGGATTTTTCCTTCTTCTACAGCCGTAGTATAATCAAATATTTCTGTTTTACCATGACTCTCAAAGTATGTTCTCCTTCCTCCAAAAGTAGCATCTGATCCAATCATAAAATATTGATTATATCCTTCTTCTGATAAAATATCTTCTAAATTTTTTGCTCTTGAAGAAAAGGATGTCTGCTCCGCTAATGTATCATTAATATCCTCATTCACATTTCTAATATCTTCTGTATTTTTTATTGGAATTCCAGATGTCTGAGCGAAAATTCCTCCCATCGTCCATGTGCATCCATACGCAGGATATCCTCCTCCCAACTTATCGCTTTGAGAAAAATTAGTATTTTCTTCTGCAAGAGTCGTCAATTCCGGAATACAGTTGAAATCCATTCCACCGCCATCTTCTTTTGACGCATAAGTGGATTCCATTGACTCCAGATAAATATAAATCAGATTTCTTTTTTGTTCCGGAAATGTAATCTTCGTTGTACGTGGATCCACATAATTCTGTTCAATAAAATGCGATTCTTTCTTCTGACTTACCAGATATTCTTTTACATCCAATTCATCATATACTTCATAAGCCGCCCTTCCTGCACTTCCACATGCAATCACAGCTACAAGAAATAACGCAATCATACATTTTCCATGCTTATTCCTTAATCCTATAATCAGGAAAATAGATAAAAATAATACTAATACTGCCAACGGTACGCATGCATTGATCCCATCCAGTACTACATCTGAGTTTGTCCCATCAAGCGGTACTTTCAGATGAAAAATAATTTCATCGATAGACAACAGCCCCCACGTGTCTAATACCCAGTTTCCCAGATTATAGAGAATAAATCCAAGAACAGATATTATGATCATTAGAATACAATAAAATCCATAGCCGATTTTTTTAATTATCTTTGGTTTTTTCATTTTCCTTTCATTTCCTTTACTTAGTATTTACAAACATACATAATGTAGTAAAGCATAAATATAAAAAAATTGCAATATTCACAAGCAATACAAATTCTAAAAAATGTTTCATTCTGTCATTGCTTAATAACTTACACTTAGTTTTTAAAGCCAAAAATTTTTCTAACCAAAGTAATCTTTGATAAAACAAATGCACCCCCTAAATCTAAAAGCACTTTACCAGCAATAATCAAAATCAACTGAATATTTGCTGACATTCCATTCACAACATATTTTTCTGTTATCTGCCACCACGGAAGAAGATCAAGTTCTACAATATGCACACACAATATCAACAAACTATATCTTCCAAGATATGCCAAACTTCCACCAATATATTTCGTCCTACACTCAATAATTTTGGAGATTAAAATAACAATCACACATGCACATATACAGCCAAAAATATCTATTATCCCTCGTCCAATATCACAATGCACTAACCAGAACGATTGGAAATTTTTTATAAATGAAATCCAAGTAAGTAGTGCAAAAAGAACTGAAAAGATTTTCACTTCCTTTGGCAACTCACTAATTTTAGTCTTTGCGCCCCTCCAGAGATATCCCATATAAATGAACATTGTAGCACATGCTCCTGCCTGTATGCTAAAAGGAAACCAAAATATTCTTCTTGAAAAATATCCTACTGCAAACAAACCCACTATAAATAACAATCTAATATATTTATCAAACTTGAACGATATTCTCAAGAAAATACTTCCCCAGAAAGTTGCCCACAAAAACCATATTGCACCAATTCCCGGTATCCAGAATGGCTCTGTATATGTATCACCTGCTCCATATAAAGCTGCATAACACCAGTTTTGAAATTCATCAAAAGCATTATTCCACCATACGCCCTTTAACGTTCCAATAATGATTATGACTATGCTGCTTATTATATATGGAACAAGCAATGTTCTTGCCTTATTTTTTATAAAACCATTCAAATCGCGCTTCTTATTCGTAAAATATCCTGTAATAAAGAAAAAAATAGGAACATGAAATGTAAACACAATTCGATTAATACTGGCATTTCCTAAATGGCCTAATATAATACAGATCATTGCTATCCCTTTAGCTATATCTATATATTGCAGTCTGGTACTTTTTGTTTTCATAACATTTATCCCCACTCAATTTCCACATTTTCTCTGTCTTTTTCCGATATCCTTCACATCAAAATTCGCAAACGGAAGCATCAAAAACACATCATAATACGCTTCAAACATATGATGCTCCATTACTGAATGAATGCAGACAATTGCCATAGCCATTAACATATATGGAAGATTTAAGTTTTTGATCATTATAATTGAAATAATCAGCATAACCAGTATAAATACCACCAGTCCTAACCTCATCAAAATATTCACATAAGAACTATCAATAAAGAAATAGTCTGCTACCACTTCTGTTGATCCTCCATTTCCACGCATTGGAATGTCCTGTCCCCATATCTGAACATCATACCTGTCAAAAACTTCTTTTCCTAAAGAAAGTCTCGTTGAAAAAAGAGTATTTAATTTTGCCATCCATTCTATATCTGGTCGATAAAATCTTGATACTAAGATCATAAATCCAGCTAAACCATATGGTGCCACCAGACATAAAATTTTTAGTAATAGTGATGGTATATATCCCTTTCCTTTCTTTGCACCTAATTTGTTTCTAATTTTCAAATAAACAACACATATAATCAAAATCATCATTACAATTTCACTATTCCGTACATCACAATATTTTTCAAACAGAACCACACTGATTATCATCATTCCAATTTCTATCCATGTGCATCTTGCCTGTCGGAGTACAATCCATACTGTTATCATAAAAACAATACCCGCCGCAAAATCTGTAGGATAAATAAACCCAAATGACATCCGCACCTGATCTCCCCTATGGTAAACCAAATTCGTGATAACTCCTGTATATCCTACAATCATCGTACAGATTATCATCGGAATTTCTACAATCAAATATACCTTTAAAATTTTTCTATAATCAATATCATTTGCACCAGCAATCAATAATCTCGTTTCAAGCAATGCATCAGCTCCAGAATATCTCCTTGCAATTACAAATGATCCAATAATCAGAAATACAAATAATATTTTCTTCATATCCACTGGTCTCATCACCATATACCGGAACAATACTACCAGTCCAATCCCTATCTGAACACAGAAATAAAAAAAGGTGGCCACGGAATATGTGCCATCGTTGTCCAGCTGTAAGTCAAAACCAGCCATACGGCAAAAATTCCAAGAAAAATATTTCTGATAAATTACATTTGAATTCATAAGATGAATTTATCCATTTTCCCTCTACCTTATTGTTAATTTACTTTATCCAATTCATTTTATTTCCTCTCTTTACAGACAGTTTAAATCAGGATATGCTTTGCAACATATCCTGATTTATCCAAACCTTTTATAATTCCTCAGCCACCATCTCCAGTGCCGCCTCAATTACCTTATCCATATCATAATACTTATAATTTCCAAGACGTCCACCAAAGATCACATTCTTTTCCTGCTCTGCAAGCTTTCTGTATTCTTCAAACAGCTTATTGTTCTGTTCGTTATTTACCGGATAATATGGTTCCATTCCTACTTTCCATTCGGAAGAATACTCTTTGGAGATAACAGTTTTTTCCTGCTTTCCAAATTCAAAATGCTTGTGTTCGATGATACGTGTATAAGGAACTTCTCTTTCGGTATAGTTTACGACTGCATTTCCCTGATAGTTGTCTGTTTCAAGCACTTCTGTTTCAAATCTTACCGAACGATATTCCAGTGCTCCGAGCTTGTATCCGAAGTATTCGTCGATCATTCCGGTAAACAGTGTCTTCTCTGCGATATCCGGATTTTCTTTGATGAACTCAAAGTAGTCGGTATCTGTCTTTACTTCGATTCCGTCCAGCATCTTTTCAATGATCTTTGTATATCCGCCGATCGGGATTCCCTGATATCTGTCATTGAAGTAGTTATTGTCAAATGTAAATCTTACCGGTAAACGTTTGATGATGAATGCCGGAAGGTCTTTGCAGGCACGTCCCCACTGTTTTTCGGTATAACCTTTTACCAATTTCTCAAATACATCTTTTCCTACAAGAGATAATCCCTGTTCTTCCAGGTTCTTCGGCTCTGTGATTCCAGTCTCTGCAACCTGTTTTGCGATCATATCTTTTGCTTCCTGTGGTGTCTTGATATTCCACATTTTGCTGAATGTATTCATGTTGAATGGCAGATTGTAAAGCTCATCCTTGTAAATTGCTACCGGTGAGTTAATGTAATTATTGAACTCTGCGAACTGATTGATGTAGTCCCAAACCTGTTTGTTGGATGTGTGGAAAATATGTGCACCATATTTGTGAACATTGATTCCTTCAATATTTTCACAATAAATATTTCCACCGATATGCGGACGCTTGTCAATTACCAGACAGGTTTTTCCTTTTTTCTTTGCTTCGTGAGCAAATACTGCCCCATATAATCCTGATCCTACTACTAAATAATCATACTTCATAATACTAAATCCTCTCTTTTATTTCTTTGTAATTTTATCTTTTATCATCTTTCCCATTCCGACGACACTTCCCACTCCATAACTTAAATGAAGTAAAAAGAAGATTCCCGGAAGCAAAAGCTGACATATATGCTTCGCCTCATTTTTTACAGACAGAATTGCCATTCCGATTGCACCACACCAATAAGTGATCCACATGGCAATCGCCAGAAATGGCTTCTTTAGTGCTACCAAAATGGATGTCACAAGAATCGCAATCACAAAAGCAAACGGCACAAAATGATAAATGCTGAGACATCCAGGACATACGCCAAGAGTTCTTGCTACCCAGTCTCCATTGCCGTATTTCTGCTTCATCATTCCCGGAATCGAACTTCTCACATATTGCCAGGAATGAATCTGCGGATCGTAGCATAAGCGGTATCCTGCCTGCCGGATCCGGTAATGCATCTCATTATCTTCCGTTCTTCCCAGATTTTCATTGAAAAGTCCAACCTTTTCAAATACTTCTCTCCGATACGCTGCATGGAACATGGACTTTACATATTTCTTTTCATTCTCTCTCCGGAATCCTGCGATTCCACTTCCAAACATCGAACTTTCCGCGCTCAGTAGAAGTCTCTGCCAAGGTGTGTCCTTCTCCGGAAGATTTGGTCTTGGCCCCCCGGTGACATATTCTCCGCTTTCCATGCATTCCACATTCTTGGAAACAAAATCCTCTGGAATGCGTCCATGTGCGTCCAGACGGATAATAATATCTCCGGTTGAACTACGGATTGCCTGATTCCATCCGGATGCCTGATTGTTCCCCGGATTTTCCGTAACAAAGCAGTTATGATACTGCGGATTTTCTTCGGCAAAACGTTCCATAATCCGTCTGGTTCCATCTGTTGAACTGCTGTCCACCATCACAACTTCGATCTGCTCTGCCGGGTAATCCTGTTTTGTGATATCCTCCAGCAAGTGCGGAAGATACTCTTCTTCATTGCGCGCAATCGTGCAAACTGATACTAACATACATTTCTCCTATACTGTAGTTCTTATCGTAATACTGCAAATACTGTCATAAACATGGTCATAAAATCTCTCCACAGACTGTATTTGCGCAGATCTTCCAGATTATAACTCATCTTCTCCGGAAGCACTTCATGAATATAAGCATAATCCACATCTTCTACATGCTCCAGCATTTCACCCTCATCTTTGTAGCATACGCTGGCTCTGGAAGTGATTCCTGCCGGTAACAAAAGAGTCGCATACATTTCTTTAGTATAGCCTTTTACATACTTCACAACTTCCGGTCTGGTTCCAACAAAACTCATCTCTCCACGAAGAACATTGATAAGCTGCGGAAATTCATCAATCCTGCAGCCACGGATCACTTTTCCAACCCGTGTCAGTCTGGAATCCTGACTGATCGTAACCTGTGTTCCCATCTTGTCCGCATTCTGCACCATAGTACGGAACTTTAGAATGTGAAATTTCTTTCCATACTGTGTCACACGCACCTGCTTGTAAATCACCGGTCCCGGTGAATCCAGCTTGATTGCAATACTGATGACTAACATGATCGGTGATAAAATGACAAGCAAAATCATCGAAAGCAGAATGTCAAAATAACGTTTTAATTTTAATTCTTTTTCATGTCTGATCAGGATATCATAATATTTTTTTACTTCGTCCGTTCTCATAAACTTCGGAATTTCTTCCCATTTTCTCATACAGCATTCCTATCCGATGCATTCCTTTAATACATCCGTCACGTATTTTACCTCTTCATCGGTAAGTTTCGTATGAAGCGGTAATGTAATTGCATTTTCAAATAAAGCATAAGCATTTGGATAATCTTTAATATCAAATCCCATATTTTTGTATGCAGATAACAACGGTAACGGTTTGTAATGCACATTCGTTGCTACGCCATGCTCTGCCATCTTCGTAATGATCTCATTACACTCTTCCCGCATTTTTCCCTGAACACGGATCAGATACAAATGTCCGCTGGACTTATGATCTGTATCAAAATGATTCAGTACACTCACAGGAAGACTTTCCAGTGCTTTATCATACATTCCTATGATTTCCCGACGACGTGCCAATAATGCATCATAGCGCTTTAACTGTACCAATCCAATAGAAGCCATGATATCGGTCATATTGCATTTGAAATAAGGTGCCACAACATCATACTCCCATGCGCCAAGCTGCGTCTTAGCAAGCGCATCCTTGGACTGACCATGCAGTGAAAAGAGCATATATTTTTTATAAATGTCGTCATCATCCACACCTTCGATTGGACGCCATGTAACTGCTCCTCCTTCCGCTGTGGTAAGATTCTTTACTGCATGGAAGGAAAAACTTGTGAAATCTGCAGCCTGTCCACATTTCTTTCCTTTTCGCTCTGCGCCAAATGCATGCGCTGCATCTGCCACCACAATCACTCTGCCAAACTTCTCCTGAAGTTCATTTGCCGGATGGAAAAGTGATTTCTTTGCTTCTACAATTTCAAATATCTTATCATAGTCACACATGATTCCGGCAAGATCTACCGGAATGATGACTTTTGTCTTTTCATTGATAGCGTCTGCCAGTTTTTCATAATCCATCTCATAGGAATCTTTCGCCACATCAATCAAAACCAGTTTTGCGCCCACATGTGAGACAACACTTGCTGAGGCACTATAGGTATAGGCTGTCGTGATCACTTCATCTCCAGGTCCGATTCCCAGAAGACGCAAAGTCATCTCCAGACAAGCTGTGGCTGAATTCAGGCAAACAACCCGATTAGTTCCCATATACTCGGCCAGCTTCTTTTCAAAGAGCTTCGTCTTTGGTCCGGTGGTGATCCAGCCACTTCTTAAAGTATCCACAACTTCTGCTATCTCCTCCTCTGTGATATCCGGAGGAGAGAAAGCGATATGCATGTTTTTCATAAAAAAACTTCTTTCTTCATAAATTTTAGATCTTTATTGATACTTTTCTAATTCTAAATACTCTTTCCAGAACTTATAAGATGTCAAATATTTTCTTCTGTTATAATAAGCTTTATCTACTTCTTTGTGAATTTTTTTATAACGCTTCACTGTTTCAAGATAGTATTTCATGACCTGTCTGAATTTCTTCTTATCCAGATATCTGATTTCTGCAGTATATGCATTTGGATTAATTGCAATGACACTATCTACAAGGCATTGTCTCTGTGGATTATAGAACCAGTCATGAGCAACCGCCGCCGGCCCTTTCCGTAACCATTTTTTTGGCCAGAAAAGCTGTCCATTAAAAGTCAGGCGATAAAGAATGGTATCCTTCAGACTTCTGTGATCTGTTTGATAAATAGAATCAATATCCACCCCATATTCATCAAATTCTGCAAGATCTGCCATATTTGCATTTTTTGCGGACATTGTTTTTAATCGTTCCTGACATTTTTCCGCTTCAATAAAAGCAGGTCCTTTTAAATAATCTCTGATTGCATCAACAATGATTTCTGCAGCATCATAATTAAAGCGCAGTATTTCCGTTAAAAACATACCATTAAAACGTTTCCAGATACGTTCTCTTCTGTTTCTGGACGGATTACATGCCTCTTCAATCAAAAAGTTACGGAATACTTGATAATATTCCATGAAATAATTGAACTTTAAAGTAAAGCCCATATGCCATACGCAAATACCGTTCATGGTAATAAATTTAGCATTATTACGGAAACTGAATTCCGTATCATCAACACGGATAAACAATGGTAATGCAAATCCGTTTTTCTCGATCATTGTTACCGGTACACAACAATACCACCAACCGGCATAGGAATCAGCCTTTTTCGTTTTTGCTTCCTCCTTTTGAAGCATTTCAGCCATCTCCACAATTTTTCCATGACCTTTTGAAGAATTCTGTCCTCCATCTGCTCCTAAAAATCCCACATCTTCATGGAAAACATCCATCTCTTCATAACAAAGCATGGCACCACTGATAATATAATCTTTATATTTTTCTTTTGCCAGTAACAATAATAAATATGTTCTTTTTATACTTTCTGATAAAACAACAACATCATCATCCATCAATAATACATGAGTTGCTTTTGGTTTCTGTCGAATAGATTCAATCATTCCTCGTGTAAATCCACCTGAACCGCCTACATTTTTATTTCTATGATAATAAATATGCGGACCTTCAAATTCTTCCGCCGACAATACTCGGCCTTCATCATTATCAACGATGTGCAAGTAAACATTTTTTCCAATGATATCATCCTGAGTTAAAATTTCATCCTTGATCATTTTAACATTTTTACGAATAAAGTCTTCTTTTTTAAATGTTGTCGTTGCGATTGAAAGTCTCACTTCATTGAAATCACTTTCATTTACCTCAGCATAATAACCGCCACCATATACACAGCACTCTGAATACATGCGGAGCTCAAATGCAATCAATGTGTCCTTATTTGATGGAATCTCAACAATAATTTCTTTTTTTTGATCGCAATGGTATTCTTTCTTTAACAAAACATTTCTTTTTGCTGAATTCTCAATTCTATGATATCCGGACAGAACCAGCTCAAAGTCACCTTTAATTTCAAGCTTCAACACCGTTTTGCCGATTTTTGTGTGTTTTTTCCATTTTTTCATAGAAAAGGCATTTAAATAAGCTCCAAAGTCACATGTACTATATTTTGAAAATACAAAACATTTTTCTTCAGCATCACGGATTCCTAATCCACCCTTATAAAAAAGATCGGCGTTATCTGTATATTCTTCTTTATCTGGAAATAGAATACTTTGTAATTTTAACTCCATTGTTTACATCTCCTTATTTTGTGCTTCTTTTAACTCTAAATAATTGCTCCAAAAATCTTTGCTTTCAAGTTTCGAATGATTTTTTCTATATTCTTCGCAAACCTTATCATAATGCAAATCTATTAATCGAAATACTTTTAACATTTTTATATATGCTTTCAGTAATTCTATTCTACTTCGCTTCACACAAATTGCATTTCCTGCTGCATCAGCATACACAACCTCATTCCAACGGAACAAGTCGTAAATATTTGGATTTGGTCTGGCTACTTTTGTCGCTCTGTTTTTATATGCAGGCAGAAAATGACCATTCATTGACAACATGATCAATATTCGTTTTAATTTACACGGTGGTTCAGCCTCCGGTCTACCACATGGATCCAGATCTTCCGGCTTGATTCCATTATGTCCTATAAATTCTTCTGCCGGCATAGACTGATAATTATATTTTTTTAATCCATCATGAACGCCTAAGGTATCCGCATTATAAAACCACTTAAAACCTCTTAAAAAATCAACCGCACCTTTCAAATTCAGATCTACATATTTATATCTGTATTTTCCGATATTACTGCTGACCTGCACAAAAAGCATCTTTTTGAAATCCTTTGCAGCAAACTGCGGATTATGGATTGCATTCGTAATTGCCAGATTTCTGACATCATAATACTCCAGGAAACCAGGTAATTTATTTTCAAAAGCTTCATGCCAGATCGTTATTCCATTTAAGAAAATAAACTGCCCATTTGCCCTCAATCCATATTCTATATCATCTCTATGGATAAAAAACGGCAAAGGATAATGCATTTCCTTAATAAACGGAACCGGAATACACGAATACCACCAGCCTGTATACTCTGCTTTTTGAATCTGTTCATTTATCACGACATTTTTTAATTGTGTCATGTCAAAATTATGGTTATTCGCAACAATATCACCATCATTCCAGCAGGCACCACATTCATACTGCAGAGTTGGCAAATCTTCTCTTAATAATGAGCCTCCGATTACTGCCATTCTGTATTTCTCTTTAAGCAGGGTCAATAATGTATAAGTTCGTTCTATCGCTTCAGGAGAAATCACAGCATCGTCATCCATCAATAAAACATGTGTAATACTATCATCTCGCATATGTTCGAACATCGTTCTGGTAAATCCACCCACTCCACCAAGGTTTTTATTCTTAACAATGCGAATATATTCATCCTCGATTTTTTCTCTTACTAATGTACCGCCATTATCGGATATGCATACCGACAAATGTCCATAAGATAAGGCATTCTCATTGTTAAGCAGATTTTCTTTTAATACTTTCATATTTCGCTCAACATACTTCTCACGTTTGAAAGTACAAATGCCTATTCCTATCTTAACTTCCTTCTTTTCCCTCTCTTCATCAGTCATATAACTTGCTGCATAGAGGGCTGTATCCTCCTCAGCGATTATGGATACACCTACTACTCCACTCTCCGGTAAAGCAAATATTGGAGTATTCACGGAATCTTCGCCTTTGCTTTCCATTGGAAATTGCATAATTATCTTCGAACATACTTTTTTATTCTTGCAGGATAAGGCATATATGACAACCTTTATTTTTCCTTTAAAATTAACAGACACACAAACCGATTGAATACCTGTATACTTTCTCCATTTTTCAGCAGAAAAAATATTCATATATGTCAAGAAATCTGCTTCACCACCTGCATTAAGCAATATTCCACTCTCTGACTTAATTCCGTTTTTTAATTTATAGTATAATTCTGGTTCCTCAACAGACTGTTGATTCCATACAATTTTTTGTAATATCATGCTTTTCACCACTTACTGATTCATATGCATATATTCAGTTGTTACTTCTTCTACCAGACCACTCATTCGAACATTTCCTTTGTCAATCCAAATAGCATGATCACATAACTGTCTGACAGAATTTATATCATGAGAAACATATAACAGAGTTGTTCCTCCACTCAACATCTGCCCCATTCTCTCATAACATTTCTGCTGGAACTGGTAATCACCAACGGATAAGATTTCATCAACCACGAGAATATCCGGTCTCACCATGGTAGCTATTGCAAATCCAAGTCTTGCCTGCATACCAGAGGAAAAATTCTTAATCGGAACATCCAAGAAATCCTGCAATTCTGCGAATTCAATAATTTCATCAAAATGCTCTTCCATAAATTTTCTTGAATGTCCAAGTACAGTTCCATTCAAAAACACATTTTCTCTAGCCGTCATATTCATATCAAACCCGGCACCCAATTCAATCAACGGTGCAATGGTCCCTTTTGTAGTAACTGAACCTTTGTATGGTTTTAAAATTCCACAGCAGGCTTTTAAAAGCGTTGACTTTCCGGATCCGTTTGTTCCGATCAGTCCCCACGCCTCTCCTCTTTTTACTTTTAAATTGACATCTTTTAACGCAAGAAATTCCTGGAACATCAATTCGTGTTTGATCAGTTTGATCACATATTCTTTCAGGTTATCTACCTTTTCAGATGCCATGTTGAACCGAATCGTCAGGTTATCAACATCTACAATATATTCTTCGCTCATTCGCCCTTCTCCTAGATATATAAAATGAAGTTATCCTGTGTTTTCTTAAATACACCAAGTCCAATTGACAGCATGATAAAAGCCATTACCCAGCAACCAATAAAGATTCTTGGAGTTGTAAAATGTCTGTATAAAACAAGATCTCTGAAGAACTGGATATAATAAAACATTGGATTACAGTATTCTACCAGCTTTCTGAGCCAGTCCGGAAGCAGCTCGATCGGGTAAAACATTGGGGTTACATACATCCATGCTACTGTGATGGCATTGTAGATATACTGAATATCTCGAAAGAAAACATTCGCAGCAGAAAGGAAAAAGCCCAATCCGCATACAAAGATATACAGCGGAATCACTACCAATGGAAAAAGCAGGATATATGGTGAAAACGGTGCTCTGGTGATCAGCATGACCAGAATCAATGCTCCCATTGAAAAAATAAGGTCGATCAGGGAACTTGTTACTTTTGATAAGGTAAAAATATATTTAGGTACATATATTTTCTTGATCAAAGCTCCATTATCCAACACAGAATACATAGACATATGGGTTGCATTATTCATAAAATCAAATAATGCCTGACCTGTCAGCAGGTAAACCGGAAAGTTTTCGATTCCGCGCTGGAACATTTGGGAAAATACCAGTGTCATTACAAGCATGATCAGCAGCGGATTCAAAATACTCCACACATATCCCAGAAAACTTCTTCTGTATTTTAATTTCACGTCTCTGACTACCAGTTCTCTTAATAAATCTTTATATCTAAAAAATGTATTTATCCTATCTCTTGTTACGCTCATTATTCTTCTCCAATTTAATATGAATCTCTTCGGCCTTTAAATGCAAGTACAGCTAACGGGAATGCAGCATATCTTGTTTTCCGTAAAAACAACACTGCCGGATTCTTTACTCTATCATACACTTCTCTGTTTTTATGATAAAAATATGCATCTAATTTCATTGCTTCTTTTCGCATACCATTCTTCAGAGGAAAGCTGATATAAATTTTCATCTGACTGGTAAGGATTGTTGCTGTCAATTCCCTGATATACTCCAGATTTGCCTTTGGAGCCGTCTTCTCGACTTTTTTGCAGTACTGATTGAGCCGCATAAGAACCCGCAGATGATTCTTCAGATTCTTCTGCATCTTTTCAATGGACATACTTTGTCCCGGAAGTCCCAGACGATATTGGTAAACAGGGTCTTCCATAAAATATACTGTCTTCACGTAAGGAATCGGAAATGCAATAAACTCTACATCTACATAAAAAGTGTGTTCATCAATCTGTTCATTTGCTTTCCTGAAAAGCTCCGTCTTCACAGTCGTGGCATGCATATCTATGATGGTCTTACCAACAATCTCCTCAAACTGGTAGAGCTTGTTATACTCGATTTTTTCAAACGGATATTCCTGTCTCTTTTCCGGCAGCCGTGTCGTATGGTTGATCCAGGTATAATTCGATGCAACGATATCAGCATCAATTTCTTTTAAAAGTTTCACCAGTCGGATGAAGCTTCTGGTGTCTACCCAGTCATCTCCATCAACAACTTTAAAATATTTTCCTCTTGCCTCACGAGCTCCCGTGTTGATGGTGGAACCATGTCCGCCGTTTTCTTTATTGATCAACCGGAACGTATTTTCATACTTTGAAACATATCTTTCCGCAATTGTTGCAGTATCATCGCTGGAACCATCATTCACGATCAAAACTTCAATATCATCCATGACTTCAGAATTCACAAAGGATTCCAGACAGTCTTCCAGATATGCCTGCACATTGTAACTTGGGACAGTTACTGTTAATATTTTCTCGTCCATTGTTCTCCTAACCTGATTTAATACTATTTTTCTCAAAAAAAGTTGGTTTTACAGATATTTAGTTCTATCTGAATCACCAACTTTTATTCTGATTACTAAAATATTATACTACACTTTTCTTTAGATGGAAAGATTATATCAAATGCTCGCATCTTTGTCAAATCTGCCCACTTTATATACCACTGTGTTTTTCATCTACAATGGGTCCTTCATGACTGATCCTCCCTAAACTGACCAGTTCCTGAAAAGCCTCACTGTCTCTTTTTTTATCTTCCGGTCTGATATGATAAGTAGAAATCATATCTGCAACTTTTTCTTTAATATCCGGACTTTCTTCCATTGCTGCCTTTTCCAGCTCTCGCAGCTGGCTGAGGAAATGTACTTCATCGAACTCAAGAGGTTTGCCGATAAAAATCAGGTTGTTCGCTGTTTTCTGTAGTCCCTCTTCTTTTGTCAGCAATTCCTCATACAGCTTTTCCCCCGGTCTAAGACCGGTATACTTGATCTCCATATTCACACCAAGTGTATATCCGGAAAGTCGGATCAGATTCTTTGCCAGATCAGCAATCTTCACAGGCTCTCCCATATCCAGCACAAAGATTTCTCCGCCATGGGCATAAGCTCCCGCCTGAAGTACCAGTGAAACTGCTTCCGGTATCGTCATAAAATAACGGATAATATCCGGATGCGTAACTGTCACAGGACCTCCTGCCTCCATCTGTTTTTTAAACAGCGGAATAACGCTTCCATTACTTCCCAACACATTCCCGAATCGTACGATCACGTATTCTGTTCTGGAATATTTGCTGAAGGTCTGTACGATCATTTCACACATACGTTTCGATGCACCCATGATATTGGTAGGGTTTACTGCTTTATCCGTAGAGATCAGTACAAATTTCTTTACCCCGTACTTGTCCGCAGCTCTTGCTGTCTTATAAGTACCAAACACATTGTTTTTAATGGCTTCATTCGGGCTGTCTTCCATAAGTGGCACGTGTTTATGGGCTGCCGCATGAAAAACAACATCCGGTCGATAATGCTCCATGACGCTTTCAATTCGACTTGTATTTCGAACAGAACCTATCAGTACTTCCAGCTTCAGATTTGGATACTTACGAACCAATTCCTGCTGAATATCATAGGCATTGTTCTCATAGATATCAAAAATGATAAGAAGCTTTGGATTGTGGGAAGCGATCTGACGGCATAATTCACTTCCGATGGAGCCGCCGCCTCCCGTAACCAATACTCTTTTATTTCTCACATACTGCCCAACGCTTTCCATATCAATTTCAATAGTATCTCTTCCGAGAAGGTCTTCGATGGATACTTCCCGCAGGTTTGACACTCCTACATCGTCATTGATCAGCTGATACATTCCCGGTAATATCTTAAGTTTACAATCTGTAAGATTACAGATTCTTAAGATATCTCTAGTATTTTTTGTTCCTGCCGAAGGAATTGCAAGGATAATTTCTTCTGCATCATACTTCTTTGCTGCTTCCTGAATCTTATCTCTTCCTCCGACAATGCGGATTCCATGAATGTATTTTCCTTTTTTGGAAGGATTATCATCAATCACGCAGACAACCTTCTGATTCAGGTATTTACTGCTTTTTAATTCTTTGATGATCATATTTCCGGCTTCGCCGGCACCGATCACAATGGTGTTACGGCTATGCCTGGTTGATTTCTTCAATCCATTTTCCATAGTATGCAAAATGCGATAAGAAAATCGAGTGATGATCGTTGTGATACTTAACAAAATAAAATAGAAGAAATAATAACTTCTCGGAACCTGCAGATACAACAAACTGAAACCGAAAGCCTGAAAGACCGTTGACAGCATTGTTGCACCAAGAATGGCAAGCATCTCATTTATGCTGGCATAAGACCATACCCGGTTATACAGATTAAGTACCAAAAAAATGACTACCGTTGTGATAACATTGATGACCATATAGCTCTCGACACTGTACATATACTCTGCCGGTACCCAGATATTATCCAATTTAAAACGCAAAATAATTGCCAGATAAGAATCCAGGATCACACTTAAGATATCTACAATAAACAGTGCGATCATCCGACTTCTGGAATTTTGCAATCCCCATGTTTTTTTCATAAGCGACCTCCATTTGTACAACATAATACTGTCACAAAATATTACCGTTCTCTAACCAATCTCCGCTTAGTTATATAACTCATATACATATGCCTTTTCATCCTGATACAATTCCTTTGAATTTTTAAGTCCGGTTAATTTTTGTATCTTTTCTAAGCATTTTTCAGGATCCATGGTTACCTTTTCACCGAGATCATCATATTTTTTATCAAGTATTCGATCCAAATATACAACTAATTTGGAATTTTCTATTGAAACGTCCGGTACTTTTATATCCAGATCTTTGTAATACATTTGATATAATGTTGTATGACAAAGCGAGAGATGCATTACTGGATATATTTTTCCTTGCTACTTCACTTGATATAAACGTTGGTAATTCTGTAATTCTAACCCTTCATTAATCATTATATAAGACGTTGTATAAACATACAAGCATGTTGTATCTGTATATTCTTTACTGATTGCAATATTATTTTCTCCTTCCGGATATAAATAACAAGGATCATTTACATAATACGTCAAGCCTCCTATCAGCATCATTGAAATAACCATTGCAATCTGAATCTTTGCTTTATTTTATATGTAACTATTGAAATAACTGACAATACAATATCAATAATACCAAATATGAACGCTGGATTTGGGTTGCCTCCCTTAGCAGCCTTTAAGCCCAATACTGCAGCAATAATATCGAAAATTGCTGAAATAACAAATACAAAAGCACAAGTAAGTATTATATCACAGATCAAATATGTTTCTCTTTTTACTTTTACATAAACAGTTTTTGTGTGTTCTTTATTATTCACTGCAATTTCATAGTGATTTGCATGATATTGCAGCTTCATTTCCCACAAAACCTGTGTGATAAGATATGCAAGAATTCCAAGGCAGCAGACAATCAAGAGCAGCATGAAGACACCGCCGAACATCTCTTCACTGACTATAACCCAGAATTTTCTGATTCGTGACGTCCAATCTGAAAAATTATGCATATTCTGAAGTGTTTTCTGGCTATGGCTCACTCCTGTACCTGTCAGATTCTTAAGAATTGCAGGGTATAACGCAACAGCACAAACTCCGCCAACGCCTCCGCTCACTACATATTTTCCGGTCATTTTAAAGTCTTTTCGCATGATCATCCAGATCATCTGAAAGATCACCATAGGAAATGCAAAAATCACAAAATAGTAATGTGTAAATACACCGCCAAAAGTAGCAAGCAAAATACTGATCAAATTTTTCATTTTGATTTTTCTTGATGCCATCATTTCCAAATGTTCATATGCGAAAATGGTACACCACATGGTTAATAACATATACATTCGAATATATGTCACCATATTTACCGCTGCAATACTAAATCCAAAAAACAAAACCGGAAAGAAAGCAAAATATTTATCTTTTTTGATTAATTTCCCTATTTTATACAAAAATATAATTGTTACTGCATAATACAACAAGTTAGGAATGAGACCAAACCATTTACTGAATTGTCCCGGAAAGCATGAACTGATCGCATGCAAAACCATATAAAAAAGAGGCGGATGGGAATCATGGGTCTGATTATAGATAACAGATCCAAATTTGAAGGCTTCTCCCTCATTGACTGTCATATATTCCTTAAACATATCCGGACTGATTTCCGGATTATCTAATGCTCCATCTTCCCAGATCTGTGCGTGGTAATAACTGTTAGAAAGTCCATAGGACCATAACTCATCCACAAAATATCCTTTTTTCATATCACAATAAAAAATCATAAAAATGATCTGTATAAGCAGAACACATATGAATATAATATGACTGCTCTTATCTCTCAAAAACTTTCTCATATTCCTACCTTTCCATTGATTCCTGTATTTTTATTTTTTGACAAATGCTTCTTTGCCCATTTCCGGAGCAGTATCTCCTTTTGTAACAACTTTGATCTCAATTGCTTCTATTCTTTTTGAAAGTCCTTCTGTACCTGCAGGATTACCATTTTTTGTCCATCCGAGCCAGCCATAATCCTGTGCGTGGACACGGTAATACACATCACAGGATTCAGAAAGCGTTCCGGTAAGATTAATCTTGATCGCTTCTACTCGTTTTCCTTTTCCAGTGGTTCCGGCAAGGGCTCCGTCTTTTACAGACTTCTGCCAGCCGATATCCTGTACATGGGCACTATATTCCACACTTCCCTCTGCTTTTTGACCTGACAGGGATATTTTGATTGCTTCTACTCGTTTACTTTCCCCGGTAGTTCCGGCAAGAGCCCCGTCTTTTACATTATTCTGCCAGCCAATATCCTGTACATGAGCAGAATAGACGATGGAGGTCCATTTTTTGCTGAAGCACTGTTCCGTTGTTCCCGGAGCATGTGCACCTTTTTTTACAATTTTAATCTGAATGGCTTCTACACGGTAACCATAGCCTTCGGTTCCGGCAGACTCTCCATTCTTGGCCCATCCCATCCAGCCGAAATTCTGCGCATGGACACGGTAATAGATATCATATCTTTCTTCCATTTCTTCTGTCAGTCTGATTTTTACAGCTTCTAGCCTCTTCTGGCCATTTGCGGTGCCGCTTACTTCACCTTCTTCTTTCCAGCTGTCCCAGCCAATATCCTGTATATGTGACATATATAGAATGGTTCCTGCGTAGCCTTTATCACGCAAATTAACTTTGATTCCACCTAAAGCCAAGGACTTTCCTGTTGTACCGCTGGTTTCTCCATTTTCAACCGGACTCATCCATCCTTCACCATTGACATATGCAGTATAAGAAACGGTCGGATCCTTCTCTACAAATGCATTTTCTGTACTTCCGGGAGCATCCATTCCCTTTTTGCCTGCAACGATCTGGATGGCTTCTGCCTGGCAGTCATAACCTTTAGTTCCTGACTCCTCATCATTCTTTGCCCAGCC
>ENA-OPBZ01000465-OPBZ01000465.1-human-gut-metagenome-genome-assembly--contig:-NODE-465-length-21608-cov-3.225862_pt1 | contig 21608 bp, 17 predicted proteins | sample MGYA00241072_ERZ501459 | MGnify/ENA primary metagenome ERZ501459 (study PRJEB25962, sample SAMEA2042632) | human gut metagenome | biome: human gut; feature: human-associated habitat; material: faeces...
ACTGGCAAAAAGGTGGCCGTTGTGGGCGGCGGCAACGTGGCCATGGATGCTGCCCGCAGCGCCCTGCGTCTGGGTGCCGAGACCGTGTACATCGTCTACCGCCGCGGCATGGCCGAGCTGCCCGCCCGTAAGGAAGAGGTGGAGCATGCCGAGGAAGAGGGCATCATCTTCAAGACCCTGTGCAACCCTGTGGAGATCCACGCCAACGACGAGGGCTTTGTCAAGTCCATCACCTGCATTGAGATGGAGCTGGGCGAGCCGGACGCCACCGGCAGACGCCGCCCGGTGCCGGTGCCGGACTCAGATTTTGTGATCGATGCGGACTGTGTGATTATGGCCATTGGTACTTCCCCCAACCCGCTGATCAAGTCCACCACCGGTGGGCTGGAGGTAAATGCCCGGGGCGGAATTGTGGCAGATGAAAACGGCTGAACCTCTCGGGACGGCGTTTTCGCCGGGGGCGATACGGTTACCGGTGCCGCCACCGTGATTAAGGCCATGGGCGCCGGCAAAATCGCCGCCAAGTCCATTGACGCTTACATTCAAAACAAATAAACGCTCAGTGTGTAGAGAAGTCTAGTTATAAACACGCTGACAGACCGAGAGAAAGCGAGATAAATTTCGTTTTTTGCGAGCGGGTGCCGTACAGCGGTACTGATCCCGAGTAAAAGACGAACAGCGCCAAAAGCGGCTTGAACCCCCAGTTCAAGCCGCTTTTTCAAATCAATAGCGATACCAAATACTCGCGGCAGGAGCAAGCCCCTGCCCTACGAAACATTTATTATATTCTTTATAACTGGCGCGGTTTAGCCGCTTTATCGACAGTCTGAGTGCCTGAGCTTTGGCTCAGGCACTCTTTGCATTTATGCGGTTTTTTTCTTCATTTTTGATAGAAACATGTGGACGATCTCTTTGTACTCTCCGGGGTTGAACAACAGGAAGAAAGCCAGCACATATCCCACTGCTCCGCACAGGGCAATGGCGATGAAAAAGTGACCCCAGCTGCCGTAGGTGAACAGCCCCTTGGCAGCATACAGTACCACGCCGATGACGACGGTGGCCAGCACATTGCGCAGCAGCGTGCCGTAGAAGAACAGACGGTTGCGGGCCAGTATTTTGGCCGCATAGTAGGGCTGGAATACGCCGTAGCGCAGAATGGTAAAGGCGGCGGTGCAGCAGGCCAGCACATTCAGGGTCAGGGCGTCGGCTTTGCCCAGGGGGAACACCACTAAGATATTGGCAATACCGGCGGCCAGCGCCACCAGAACCGGGGTACGCACCTTGTTGCAGGCGGTGTTGATCTGAATCAGCGGGAACGCCACGCAGCTAAACAGGTACGGTATGGTGGTAATCACGGACACAGTCTGTACGATCTGCAATTCCGCCGGGGAATAGTTTTTCAGCCACAGGGCATAGAACTGGTAGCCAAAGACGATAAATCCGGCCACCGGGGTGGAGATGATAAAGCCCACCAGTCGCATGGAGCGCTTGGCCTCCTTGACCAGTCGATCATAGTCGCCCTGGGCGTACAGAATGGTGAATTTCGGCGAGAACACTTGGGCCAGTTGCTGCCCCAGTTGTAATATGTAATTGGGAATGGTCTTGGAGGATTGCAGATACCCGCCGGCAGCGGTGCCGATAAATCGGTTGGTTAGCAGGGAATTCAGCCCGGAGATCATCAGATCAGACAGGCTCTGCACCGAGTTCCATACCCCGGAGCGCAGCACTTCGGACAGGGTTTTCCACTTGAATTTGCGCAGATTCAGCTTTAAGTCCGGCAGCAGCTTGCGCATTAAAATATAAGTGGCCACATTCATATAAGCGTTGCAAATGAGGGTGGTCAGCGCAATGAAGAAGATGCGCACATCAAACAAGGTGAAGATCAGAATGGTCAGCACCAGCTTGAGCACATAGGAGAACAGGTTGCGCAGGTAGTACAGATCCATTCGGTTCTTTACAAAGGTGCCGCTGTTAAAGACAGAGAAGCAGATGCCAAAAATGTAGTTGATAAAGACGATGGCAAAGGTCAGCTTTACATCGAACATCAACGCTTTGGGAATGGTGAGTATGTACTCCAGCTTCCAAACCATAAACACGGCGCAAAGCGTGATGGCACCGGCCAGGATCAGATTGGCACCCAAAATGGAGTTTACATAAATATCTGCCTTTTCTTTATTGCCCCGGTGGTACTCGTAGCTGACGAACCGGCAGGACATACTGTTCAGTGCCAGAGTAAGGATGCCGGCATAATTGACAAAGTCGTAGGCAAGACCGATAAAGCCGTAAGCTTCGTTGCCCAGTTTCTCCAGTATATACGGGGTCAGTACAAAGCTGATCCCGGCATTGATCACAAAGGCTGCCAGGCTGGTAATCAGGTTGATGGTGGTTTGTTTATTGTCGGACAGGGCCTTCACCGCGTATCGCCCCCCGTCTCTGTCGCCGCTTTGCGGGGTCGGTAGCAGTAAAGGCGGGCGTCGTACTCCGCCATGGACCAGGTGAAGATCAGCCCCAGCAGGCGCACCGTATCAAAAGGACACAGGGACACGCACAGACAGCCAAAAAACGCCGTCAGTCCCAGCATCAGCGCCTTGCGAGGATAGTTTCGGCAGGTGAGCAGTCGCAGCACCAGGTATATTATACGCCCCAGAGACAGCGCCACCAGACCGATGCCCAGTACCCCGTAGTGGTAGAACATATTGCGAATACCCAGATCGTCCAGATAGGCGGTGCCGGAGGGCCCAAAGTAGATCAAGAAGTTTTCATACCGCTTGGGTGAGAGAAAGCCCAGACCAAAGACGGGCTGGTCCTTTGCCACGCCAAAGAAGTATTTGGATGAGTACTGCCGTGCCAGAGTGGAGCCGCCATATTCTCCGGAAGTCTCTGTAAATGTGGCCAGGAACCGAGGAATCAAACCGGAGAAGTACAGCACTGCCAGCAAGATGATCGCCACGCAGACCATCACGATCTGCTTGTTTTTCGGTCGCTTTTTGCACAGGAAGATCACCAGTGCCGACAGAAAAAAGGCAATCACATACACACGGGTCATACAGATATAGTAAAGGTAAAAAGCGGTAAAAAGCAACAGCCCTGTATAGATCATCTTGTGTTTCATCAGGGTGTCTTTTTGCAGCAGTTTGTAAAAATAATAGAGAAATAGCACACCGCACAGGGCAGGAATGCCGTAACGCAGGCGTCCGGAGCGCGTGATGTGACCCAGGTAGGGCATCAAATCCCGACCGGTAAAGTTATAGATCGCCGCACGCAGGGTGATAACCAGCATATAGGGGTAGGTGATCCAGCTCAGGGATTTTATCAGCCGATCATATCCGCCGTCCATTTGGAACACATAGAGGAACAGATAGATCAGCAGGAACATACCCAGGTAGTTGGACACATTGATAATGGATGTGATCTGTTGGGTATAATGCACCATACCGTAGATAAAATGGGCTAAATAAAATACTACCAAATACAGGATGAAGACATTTAGGTAGTTGTAGTAGGGTTGTAGGGTACGGTAGATGTTTTTGTTGATATAGCAGTTCATGGCCAGCAACGCAGCGATGATCAAAAAACCGATACGCACATACCCGGTGTCTCGCAGGCCGGGAATATTCAGCAACACAAAGTAGCCGGTGTCCATGATGGTCATCAGCAACAGAAAGTAAGTATAAGGACTGGTGGAGACTTTAAGTTTCATTCGTTCGTTCCTTTTTCAGCAGGATTTTGCTTTTGCGCAGGTAGGTGCGGGCATCCGCCCATTTGTGCGCCTTGCCAAAGGTAAACAGCACTTCCAGACAGCGCACCCGGCGTACGGTGGCCAGTCGGTGTCGGCTCCAGTGCCGGTAGCGGTGGAGGAAGTATAACTCGGAGCGCAGGTTCTCCAATCGGGTAAATAGGTTTGCAGCACCACCGGCAGAGGCGCCGTGGCAGTGGAGCGCCGTGACCGTAGGATCAAACCACAGGGCAATGTTCTGTGCCTTGCACCGCGCAGAGAGTATGTACTCCTCATAATATAAAAAGGTATAAGGGTCAAAATCACCCAGCCGGTGAAAGACCGCTGTGTCTACGGCAAAGACCGCGCCGGAGAGCCAGTAGACCTCTCCCGGGGCAGCGGGCTGGCGGCGCAGCGCCTGCAATTTGGCCTTGGGCACCAGATTGCGCAAATAAGTTTCCGTCCACAGATATTCCCGGTAGGTGTAGGGGCGCAGCTTGACGCTGTTTTGCCGCTGTCCGTTGGGGTATTGCAGCCGAGGACCTACAATGGGGTGCCCTTCGGCGATGTCCGCAGCCAGCTGCTGCAAGGTGCCGGGCAAAAAGACAATATCGCTGTTGGTGATCACCGCAGCGGTGCAGCCGTCTTTGCGGGCGCGGGAAAGCATTTGGTTGTTGCCCCGGGCGTAGCCGGTGTTCTCCGCGCTTTCCATCCAGGTGATGCGGGGATTGTTTGGAAATTGGGCTTGTAGGCAGGCAATAGAGTCATTGCCGGAGCCGTTATCCAGCACATAGATATGGTAGTCCAGACCGTCTCCGGTATCCAGCACAGAGCGAATACAGTCGGCGGTAACCTGGTATTTTTTGTAATTGAGAATGAGAATACCGATCATAGCTTATCTCGCAGTTTGGGAATTTTGCGGCACAGGGCCAGCAGTGGCGGACAATGCCGGATGGCACGCCGCAGACGCAGGGTGCGCCGTTTTTTCTCATTGCAGTGGGCAATGGCATAGGCTGCGCCCTTTTTGCCGTACAAGTTGTGGAACCGTCGGGCCGCGGGACTGTCTGGGGTGGGGTGGCGCAACTGATGATTTTTTTTGACTGCTTCCGCCGGGGTGCGCACGGTCGTTACCAGCGCCGGGGCGCAGGCATTCAGCAGTGCTTGTCCTTTATCTGTATGGACTAAGATCAGGGACAGACCCTTTTTCAGCTCTGCGGCGGCATTTGGATAGGGCGTTTCCTCCCCAATGCCCCAAAAGTCGCCCAGAGTCAGGTCGGCCACCCGCTTTTCCGTGGCGTAGGGGCAGGGGTAGCAGCCGGTGCGGTACAGATAGCCCTCCATAAAGCCGTTATAGTACAGGCTGTTTTTCAAATCCATGCGGCGCAGCACGCCGCCGTCCCGGCCATAGGCTTTCATTACCCAGCCGTCTTCGTCACGGAAAGTCAGGCGGGCGATCACTGCCGGATTCAGCTCTGTTTGCAGGTAGGCATTTAAGGTATCTGCCTCCGGTACGCCGTGGCACACCAGATCACAGGTGGTCAGCCCCGGCGGATCGCTGCCCAGGTAGGCGTACAGCCCCGCCACCTGGCAGGGGGTGCCGGTAAAGAGCACTTGCCGCCCGGCTTTCAGGTCTGATTGCACCTTGCGGTAGGCGCTGCCGGTGGCAGCGTGCACATATTTGCTGCCTTGCAGTCGGGACAGCTGTGCCGGTGCATCTACCCGCACCAGTTTTACCGTGGTGGGGGCGGTAAAGGCCGCACCGTAGGTACAGCCGCCGCTTTCCACCACTTGCCGCGCCAGCACAGCTGCCGCACCGCCGGAGGCGGAGCTTTGGCGCACCTGCGCTTCTACTGCGTAGGCAGCCAGCGCCGTGCGGCTTTCGCGCAGCACGGGCGGGTGAAGCACCGGGCAAATGCGGCTGCACTTGCCGCAGCGGGTGCAGCGGCTCTCGTCGATCACCGCCACCCGGTCACCGGCACGGTTCAGCGCCAGGGTAATGCAGTCTGCCGGGCAGGCGCTTTGGCAGGCGCCGCAGCCGGTGCAGCGCTCTTCCGGACAGATGGTCATCGGGCAGTCAGTCCTTCCTGTAAGAATGCGCGGCTCTCTGCCACGGCACGGTCCAGGAGGGCCGGGTCCCGGTGCAGGGGCGCGGTGTGAATTTCTCCCGCCCGATCACAGGGCAGGTAACGCTCTGCCACACCTGCCGTTTGCAGTAAGGTGGCAATGCGGGGGTCTGTGTAGTAGGCGGCGCCCCGCTTGGCCTTCAGGGCATAAAAGGGAGTGCCAAAGCGCAGGGCAAATACGGTGCCGTGGAAAGAGGTGCTTAGCACCAGCTTGGCCCCTTTGACCAGCGCCAAAAAGTCGCCGGGGGTTTGGTGCCGCGCCAGGCGAAAGCCGTAGGGCAGGGCACGGTAGGTTTTGTTGCCGGTAAAGAGGATGTACACCGGCAGGTGCAGCCGTCGGGCGGTCTGCTGCACGGTGCGGCACACCTCCGGCGGGTAATCAATGGAATAGAAAAACAGGTAATCACCCTGGGGCGCCGTGCCCAGAATGGGGGCAAAGTCCTGCGTCGCAGGCAGCAGGGTAGGGTCCAGCACCACCTTTGGGGTGCGGCCGGTCAACTGTTCAATCACTGCCACGCTTTCCTGCTCCCGCACAGACAGAGCGGCAAAGTCCGCCAGCAGACCTTTTAAGTCTATATCGGCAAATTCGGCAGCAGTGGCGCTGCGCAGGCTGGGGGCGTAGCTGATTTTTTGTGCCGCAAAGTCCGGGGCAAAAAAGTGGGTGGAAAAATCCAGAGATCCGGGGTTCCAAATCTGGTCGGAGCCGCAGACCACCGCCCGGTAGTCCGCCCGATGGGCGGCAAAATCTGCCTCGGTTTGCATGGGTGCGCTCTTGGGCAGAGCACCGATAAAGTCCCGAAAGGCCGCCTTGCGCCGTAGCAGATAGGGCAGCAGCAAACAGGCCCGCAGGTTTTTGGCGATATTTTTAACGGATTTAGGCGGCAGAAACAGGGCGTACAGGTCCTGCTGCGCGCGGTTGGAATAGTCGATCAGTTCCGCTTGGCAGCCGGGCAGGGTATTGATCTGTTGGCATAGTGCCCAGGCTTGGAGCACGGAGCCGTAATTTTCACTTCGATGAAAGGTTAAAATTCCGATTTTGTCCATAATTTTACTGTTCTTGGTACAGCGCTTCCAGCTGCGCTACCGTTCGTTCGATGGAAAAAAGTTCTGCCTTTTGCCGGGCGTTTTTGCACAGGGTGTGCCAGTGGTGCGGCGCTTTGGTAAAGAGTTCCAGCGCCCGGTTGATCCCCGCAGTCAGGGCGGCGGCACTGACTTCTTCGGTCAAAAAGCCGTCGATCTCCGGTCCGATGATTTCCGGTATGGCGCCTTTGGGGAAGGCCAGGCAGGGCACACCGCTGGCCATAGCCTCGATCAGCGTAATGCCAAATCCCTCCTGGCAGGTGGCCGGGTGCACAAACAGATCGGCCGCTTGCAGCAGCTGTGGCACATCGGTGCGGCTGCCCAGGAACTGCACTTTATCTTCCAGGTGCAGCCGGGCGGTCAGGGCTTGTATTTGCTCTGTATAGCCGCCGTGATCGGAGCCTACCAGCGTAAGGGTGATGGGTGTGTCTGCCGGACAGGCAGCCAGCGCCTCCAGCAGCAGGTCAATGCCTTTGTCCCTAAATATGCGCCCCACATAAATCAGCCGCAGGGGTGTGTCTGTATGTGCCGGATGGGGGATAAAGCGGTGCAAGTCCGTGCCGTTATAGACCACCTGCATTGTGTCTTTCGGCAGGTGGTAGCGACGCAGATAGCTTTCCGCCACCGAGTGAGAGATGGCTACGATCTTTGCAGAATGCCGGGCGGCGCTGCGCAGCAGCCGGGCATAGACCCATTCTTTGATCCCTTTGTCTGCGCTGTAATAGGCGTTGGCGTGCAGATATAGCAAAAAACGCACTTTTTTCAGCCGCCGCGCGGCGTAAATATGCACAAAGCGGGTGTAGGGCGAGCCGGAATGATCCACGATCACATCCATTTGCTGTTCTTTGCAGTAGCGCACCAGGTCGGTCGCCGCCTTCAGCGGGTGGTTCTTGGCGCCGGTGGCCACTTGTACCGTGCCACCCTGGGCGGCAATTTCATCGGCAATAGAACCGCCTTCAAAAAGAAAGTAAAAGAAATTGTGATGGGCAGAGTGTTTGTTAATATCCCGGCACAGGCTGACAATGCCGCCCGGACCGCCGCTGAGTTGCAGGTGTAAGATGTTCATTTGCAAATGCGTTCCTTTATACGGATAAAACCTTTTTTGATTTTGCGGCGCAGATCCAGCCGCTGCCGATGGCGGCGCTGCTTTTCGTCCGCCGCCGGGTCCAAAGCGTTGTAGCGGGCAATGTCTGCCCGGGTGGTGACCCCGGTTTTCGGTTCATAGCCGGTTTTGCCGATAAAATAGGTGTCTGCCGCCGGGTCAATATGCAGCGGCAGACGGCGAGAGCTGATATGAATATAAACAAATTCGTCCGTCAGCCACTGGCCGTTGCAGTAAGCGTCTCGAAAGACCCGACCGCGGTCGCAGTAAAAAATCTGCTCCGTATAGTTGGGGTGCAGCTGATTATCTGCCGTAATCCCCACATCGGTGATTGCCAGTCGGTCGCTGGCCTTGGAGATGTCCGCATAGTCCTGCCGGTCGTAAAAGGGCAGCCCCAGTGCCTTATACTTGGCGCTGATGCCGTTGATTTCGTCAAAAACGGCAATTTCTCTTGTGGTGAATGCCTTGCGGTAATCCATACCTACCGGTTGGCGGTAAACGGCATTATTCTCCGGCGTGTTGCGGTAGAGGGACAGATGGCCAAAGGCGTAGAACTTGTCATACTTTCGCAGCTTATCCTCTGTAAAATACGCTCGCAGATCGCCGAATACCAGATCCATATCCCCGTAGCCCCAAAAGTCGTAGCCGGAAAGCTCCGGCGCAAAAATTTCGCCGTAGGCGGGCTTGTAGTCACACAGCTTATAGGGGGTGTGCAGGGTAATGGCAAAGTCAAAGCACCCGGCCACACGGCGTTGCAGCGCCGCAAAGGTGGTGGGGTGCAGGTGCATATTCTCCGGCAGGTGGGTCGGTGTGTCGTCCGTAAACAACAAAAAATCTATGGTTGCATTGCGCCGACAGCTTTCCGCAAACAGGGGAAAGTTCTCCGGCAGCTTGCCAAAATAGCAAAGGATAACAGCAATTTTGGTCATAGGCAGCCCCCTACTTTTGCGCTTCCGGGATAAAGGCGTTTTCGCTGAGGGCGTATTTGCCGCCTTTTAGGAACTTGTGCTTGACCACCCACCAGGCGGGCACCCAAATGTACTTGTGCATGGCGGGAGAGACGGAGCCGATCATCCAGCAGTTGCGGTCGCACTGCTTGGTGGCGGCTCGCACGGCCTTGGCTTGGTCGCTGTTCCACAAGGTGTCCCAGTCGCCAATATCATGCAGATTGCCCATGACGGCCTTCTTTGCCATGCCGTTGCAGGGGATCACATCGCAGAATGGATCAATAAAGAATGCGTCCTTGCTCATATCGCAGGGCAGCAGTCGTTTGTTGCCATATATGTAGTTGATCAGCCCGTGGTTAAAGTAGGCACGAAACCACTTTTTTGGGCTGTGGCTGCGCAGCAGCTCGTTAATGAGCGCTTCAAAATTTTGGGCCACTTTGTATTTGTCGTCAATTTTATTGTCCGTCTTGCGGAAGTAGAAAGAATTGTGCAGGGTGGCGGTGGCAAATTCCATGCCCAGTTCATCGGAGATCTTGTAAAGCGGCACCAGGTCCTCACAGTTCAGGTCCTGCACCGTCATGCCGAACCCTACATCCGGGTGCCCCATTTCCACCAGTTTTTTTAAGGTGGAGTAGCCCCGATTAAAGCCGTCCGGAATGCCGCGAATGGTATCGTTGGTCTGTTGCAGCCCCTCAATGGAAATGCGAATGCCCACTTTTGGAAATCGGCGGCAAAGCTCTAAGATACGGTCCGTAAAATACCCATTGGTGGAGATCACAATACGGTTGCTCTTTTTGTACAGCGCCTCCACAATATCGCCAATGTCCTTGCGAATAAAGGGCTCGCCGCCGGTGATGTTGGTAAAGGCCATTTCCGGCAGCAGGCGAATATCATCCAGGGTGATCTCTTCCTCCGGGCGGGTGGGGTCCTTAAAGCAGTCGCACATATTGCAGTGGGCGTTGCACCGATAGGTAACAATCACAGTGCCATATAGAGTTCGTTTAGCCATACTGATCTTCTTTCTTCAGTTTGATTTTTATGCGTTATAGTCAGGCAGTAACTTGTCTGTATAATCCTGTACGGAGAGGAAGGCGTCTGCCCGGCAGGCGGCGGTCATGGCCGCCAGTCGCTCCGGCTCCAGGTCCAGGCGGCACAGCGCCGCGCCCAGGGCCTTGGTGTCGCCGGGGGGCAGCAGCACGCCGGTCTTGCCGTCCTCGATCAGCTCCGGTATGCCGCCGATATTGGTGCCCAGCACCGGCGTGCCCAGCGCAATGCTCTCCATCACAGAGTAGGGGCAATTCTCATACCATACGCTGGGATAAATGCTGCATTTGGCTGCGGCAATGCGGCGGTATAGGTCGTCCCCGGTGCAAAAGCCTACATCTGTGGCATTGGGCAGTTGCTGAATTTCCTCTGCCATGGTACCGCTGCCGGCGAATACAAAGTGCAGCTGAGGCAGCGCCTTGGCGGCGGCCAAAAGGGTATCAATGCCCTTTTCTTTGTCATAGCGGCCAAAGTAGAGCACATAGTCTTCTTTTTCCACCTGTGGGCGGGGCGGCACGGTGCAGAAGTTGTGCAGCACCCGGGTGCGCCCGGCCAGATCCGGGTGTTTTTCCATTTGGCTTTGCATAAAGGCAGAGCAGCAGATCACGCGGTCGATCTCTTTGTAAGTATGCGCCTTGCGGTACAGGGTAGCCTCGGCTGCGCCCAGTAGGCTCTTAGCCCGTGAGCCGTGCATGCATCGGTGTTGCACGCAAGGCGTGTACTTGCCGCCCAAGCAGGCGGTGCAGTTCTCCATGGTGTCCGGTCGATTGAGCATGTGGTTGGGGCACAGCAGTTGATAGTCGTGGGCCGTGTATAGAATCTTGGTGTGTCGTCCGGTGGCTTTGTCCCAGGCGCGTATTTCCAAGATCACCGCAGGGGTCAATTGGTAGTTAAAGTTGTTCAGGTGTACCACTTGGGGCTGCAGATCCTCCAACACCCGGCGCAGCTGCCGCCGGGCGTGGGTGGAGTATACCGTGCGCAGAGCGTAGCTCACTTTTTTTACAGGGTTGGCGGTGTGGTAGTCGGTATCTTTGGTGTAGGCACCGACGCGGTTGCCCACGCAATTGCCCCGGTGCTCCATACCAAAGTATTCTACCCGGTGGCCTCGGTGGCTCAGCTCCGCCCCCAGCCCCATCATATAGGTTTCTGTTCCTCCTTTGGGGTACAGAAATTTGTTAATAAAGAGAATGTTCATCTCATGGCTCCCCCACAGCAGCACAAGGGGCTGTCTGTTTTTTTAAAATATAGCGGGTGGGGTACAGAAAAAAATTGAACACCGGTACCCGTGCGGCAATGCGACCCGCCGCCATGGGCAATAGAAAAGAGGCGGCCAGCCCCAGTACAATGTGCACCACCGGGTTTTGTACCCCAAAGTGCAGCAACAGGCTGCGTACCGGCGCTGCACAAATGGTGTGTAGCAGATAGATTGGAAAAGTGTCCCGGCTGCACAGGTTCAACGCCCGGCACAGCTTTGTGTCCGGGTGCCACAGTTGCGTAGCGGATAGCACCGCTCCGCAGGCCAGCAGTCCACACAGCAGCGAAAGCGCCCGGTTGCCGTGGAGCAGGGTAAAGGTAATTCCTGCCAGCAATAAAAATCCGGCGCCCAACAGCAGCGGCAGCGACTTTTTGCGCAACAGATCAGCAGGCGCATTGGCCAGTGCCAGTCCCATGGCAAACCAAATCAAGTTTTGCAACACGCTGCGCACACAGCCGGGCAGTACAGCCGCAGCTGAGAGACCGCAAATGAAATAGGTACATAACCCCAGGGCGATCAAAGCCAAGCTGCCCTTTTTACCTGCAGGGGGGATCAGCACAAAGAAGAGAAACAGCACCGGCAGATACCAAAAGGGCGCCGGCGGGTTTAGAAAGAAGTAGGCCACCAGCCCGCGCTCCTGGACCATATTGACTCCGGCGGGAAAAAGCAACTTCAGCGCATAGTTTACACCGGCAAAGGTAAAGTAGGGCACGCCCAGAGCCAGTGCCTTCTTGCCTACATGGCGGTACAGGTACGCGCTGCAAATAAAGAACAGCGGCACATGAAAGGTATAAAGGGCACTGTTACACAGAGCATAGGCCGCTGTGTCCGGAAGAATACCGGCGCGCACCATACTTTGGGCAAAGTGACCCAACACTACCAGCACGCAGGCCAGCAGCTTGGTGTTGTCTACCCATTGCAAGTGGGTTTTATTTTGCGCTTCTAACCCGTTCATACAGTTCCAGCGTCCTCTCGGTGACTTGGTCCCAGTTGTATTTTTGTAAAATATAGTCTGCGGCAGTGGCCTTGCAGCACTTCACCAAGTCTGGCTGAGATAGCAGCTGCTCCAGCAGTCGCTTTAAGTTTGCCGTGTTGCCTTTTTGGAAGGCAAAGCCGTGGTCACCGCATACTTCCGTACACTCGGGTATGTCCGAGGTGACGCAGCAGTTGCCGTAGCTCATGGCCTCCAGCAGACTGATGGGCATACCCTCTAAGTCCGAGGGCAGGCAGTAGAGATAGGCACCGGCGTACAGCGCAGCCAGAGGCGCGCCCTGCACAAAGTCCGTAAAGACGATACGCGCATCTCCGGCGGCCTTGGCTTTCAGCTGATTGAAATATTCCTCTGAGTGGCTGGCACCACCGGCGATCACCAGCTTTTTATCTGTTTGCAGCCTTTGGTAGGCGTCGATTAAATAGTGGATGCCCTTCTCCGGGACAATGCGACCGAGAAACAAAATATAGCTGTCCTTTTCCAGTCCAAAGCGGGACAGAAGGGACAGGTCCGCCGTCTCCGGTGGGTCAATGCCGTTTTCAATCCGCACGGTCTGGCGGTGATAGGTGTCAGCAAAATACTGCTGCATACTGGCAGACAGCACGATGATCTCGTCTGCATACTTGGCGGCCATACGCTCGCCAAAGCGAAGAAAGCGGGTGGCAAAGCCGCCCCACTTGGCTCGCTGCCAGTCCAAGCCATGAATGGTGACCACGCATTTTTTGCCAAAGCACTTGGCTAAGGGCACCATAGCCGCAGGACCCTCTGCGTGGAAGTGAATGATGTCGTACCCACCGAACAACGCCCGCACTGTGGCAAAAAAGCTGTACACAATGGCATTGAGCTTTTTGCTGTTGGGGGTAGGCACCCAGCGGATCTGTACCCCGTCCAGGTTGTGCAAGTGGCTGTGATCATCAAAGGCGGTTCCGGCCACATGGCGGCTTTTGCGATTATAAACGGTGACCCGGTGACCCCGCTGTACCATACGGCGGGACAGGGCTTCTACCACAATCTCAACGCCGCCCTCTCGGGAGGGAATGCGCTTGTGACCGATCATTGCGATTTTCATGGTCGCCCTCCTTACTGTGCCCCGTGGCCGGTAAACACCACGCCCAGGGTCTTGAACAGGATCTTAATATCCAGGCTGGGGGACCAGTTGTCTATGTACTGACAGTCCAGGCGCACCACTTCTTCAAAGTCCTCAATCTGGGATCGGCCGCTAACCTGCCACAGCCCGGTAATGCCCGGTCGCATGGACAGCCGCCGCTTGTGGTGGGAGCTGTACTGCTCAAATTCGTCCAGCGTGGGCGGGCGGGTGCCAACCAGGCTCATATCTCCCCGCAGTACATTGTAGAACTGGGGCAGTTCGTCGATGCTGAACTTGCGGATAAAGCGGCCCACTTTGGTAATTCGCGGGTCATTGTCCATCTTGAACATCAGGCCTTGCATATGGTTTTTTTCTTCAAATTCTTTTTTGCGTTGCTCTGCGTTTGCGTACATGGACCGCAGCTTATACATATAGAACAGACGGCCGTTTCTGCCCACCCGCTGCTGCTTAAAGAACAGGCCACCCCGGCTTTCCAGCAGCAGGGGAACGGCCACCAGCAAAATAATGGGAGCAGAAACGATCAGCCCCACAATGGCGCCTATAATGTCTATAAATCGCTTCAGTCCCAGCATCTTGGAATTTTGCACGGCGGCAGATACGCCCACCATTGGGTAGCCGGCCACAATATCGCAGCGCATGTGGTTAAACTTACTTTCTTCTACAAACTGCTCCAGGGTGGGGATGTTGATGTGCACCAGCACACCCATATCTTCCAGTTCTTCAATAAAGGCATTCAGATTCTCCGTAGACCAGTTGGTCGCTTTACCGGAGAAGTTGATGTATACCTCGTCAATGGAGGACAGGCGCACCCAGCTTAAAAAGCTGCTCAGATCCGGCAGAACTGCCACGCCGCAGCAGCGCTTCTCCACCGTGCGACTGTGCATGGCCCGGTATGTGCCCGGGTTGCCCGCGGCGGATGCAGTGACAAAGGCATCGGCATTTAGGATCGTAACGCCGTCTACCCGCTTGGTCCAGTCCTCTTGCAGCGATTGTACAAACTGCTCTGCCCGGTCCGGGGTGGTGACTACACCCACCAGCGTGGCATTGCGGGAATTGGAGAAGTTGTTGGTCAGCACGCGCTTGAGCACATAGCGCCCCAGGCAGGAGAATAGGAAGAACAACAGGTAGGAACCGATAAACAGGTAACGAGAGTCGATCATCGGATTCTTAAACAGCAGCAGTAGTACCGCAAAACTCATGTAGGTTAGCGAGCAGTTACGCAATACAGCGAGCAGCTCCATTACCCGCTGCCGTTTGGCCAGATCAATGGAGGAGGCAAAGCCCACCGCGATGGCCGAGTAGGCCACAAACAGCATAAAGCAGTAGGATTTCCACTCGTCCGCGGTGTAGAGCAAAATGCGGTGCAACCCTTTGCCAAATACCAGATAGGTGATCAGGGTCGCCAGCACCAGTGCAATCCCATCGACGAAATATTCACTTGTTTGCTGAACTTTTTGCCACTTTTTCAAGTTTGATCATTCCTGTGTTTATTTGTAGTTGTAGCTGTAACCGTAATCGTAGCCGTATTTGTACTTTCGGCCATATTTCTGGTAGTAGGAGTAGTATTTCTTTCGGTCCGGGGTGGCGTCATTGAGGATGAAGCCCACCACCTCCGCGCCGATGCTTTCTAGCGCGTCAACGGCGGATCGCACCTCGGGAATGTCCGTATTGCCGGCCTTAACGATCATCACATAGCCGGTGACCTTGCCTGCAAAGGCGCTGGCGTCCGTTACCAGGTTGATCGGCGGGGTGTCGATAAACACGCAGTCGTAATGCCCCTTAACAAAACTCAGTAGCAGATCCATTCTGGAGCTGGCCAGCAACTCTGCCGGATTGGGCGGGATTTTGCCGGAGGAGAGAATGGATAAATTTTCTACATTGGTCTTGGATACAGTGATGTTGTCTGTCAGCCCGGCCAATATTTCAGACAGGCCGTTGGTCACCGGAATATTGAACATACGATGAACGGTGGGGTTGCGCATATCTGAGTCAATGATCAGGGTGCGCTTGCCCATTTGGGCAAAGCTGATCGCCAGGTTAATGGTGTTGATGGTTTTGCCGTTGTTGGCGTCCGGACTGGTGACCACGAATACCGGACAACTTTCACCTTTTTGGGTAAACAGCAGGCTGGTACGGATGGTATTGTAGGCCTCTTTGATCACAAAGGGGGTGTCTGCTGCCAGCATTTTCTTTTGATCGTTACGGCTGAACCCGCGCTCGTCCGGGTTTTTCTTATTGCGTCTCAGTGCCATGATTACGCATCTCCTTTCATGGATACAGGGGGTTCCGGCGGGGCAATTTGGCCGCTGTCTGTAGGCGGCGCCTGCTTGTCTCGGGTGGCCACCAGGCGGGGAATCGTGCCCAGTACCGGAATTTGGAATTCACGCTCCAGATCCTTTACAGAGGTGATGGTGGCGTTAAACGCTTCGCGCACAAAGAAGTAAACGAAGGAGACGGCAAAGGCAATTAACAGCCCCAGAAAGATATTTTTCTTTATATTGGGGGAGGAGGGGGTCTTTGGCTCCTTGGCATAGTCGATCACGTTGGCGCCGCCGGCTTTGATGATCCGGGCAATCTCACCGGGAGCCACCTCCGCTACGGCGTTGGCAATGGATTGGCTGGTTTTGGGATTGGTCGTGGTGACGGACACATAAAACACATTGGTGTCCTCGTCCTGGGAAGTGGAAATGCTGTTCTTAATGGTGCTGCCGTCCGTCAGTCCTACTTTCTCCGCTACCTTGTCCAGCACTGCGTCGCTCTCCAGCACGGCAAGGTAGCTTTTCACCAAAGCGGTGGAGGCAGTGTAGTCGTTGTAACTGATGGAACTTTGGGTGCTTAGCTGATTCATATCACTGTACACATACAGGGAGATCTTGGCGGTGTACTTTTGGTCTATAAAGAACTCGGTAAAGCAACCGGCGACAATGCCCCCCAGCAGGGTGAACAGCAGAATGTAAACGACCTTCTTGCGCATCATCAAGAAGATCTTTTTCAGATCAATGTCAATTTCCTTGGTTTGGTCCATAATTTGCTCCTCTTTTATATATAAATTTATATATTATATAGACACATTCATTTTATCATTTCGGAGGGGTCGTGTCAATGCAAGGCGGGGACAGTGACATATTTTCGGCAAAGCGGCAAAAATGGCACTTATTTTTTGTCTATTTCCACGATAAAAAAGGCAAAAAAATGGCAGATAGTCCCATAGTGACTATCTGCCGGTGCGGCGATCTTGTTTTTATTCCACCGTGTAATCCATGGCAATGCTGTTTTCTGCCACGGCGTGCATGTGTTTCTTGACCACGCCGCAGTGGTACGGGTCCTGCTGATAGGCGTCCAAAGCGGCCATATCGTCCAACAGTACCTGCAGGATCACATCGTAGGAGCGCCCGGAGCGCAGCTCATCGACCCCCACTTCGATCCCACGCAGCAGCGGTACATTGCCATCCATGGAGCGGAGCACTTCCGCTGCTTTTTGGCAATTTGCCGGGGTGGGGTCAGCCAGCTTGAAGCATACAATATGTTTGATCATTGCGATTCCTCCCAAAAAAATAAGGGACGGAAAGACCGTCCCTTTTGTTGTTATTTTGCCACATCGGAAGCACGGGACTCACGAATAATATTGACCTTGATCTGACCGGGGTATTCCATCTCGGACTCGATCTTCTTGGCAATCTCGTGGGCCACAAAAGGCATACGGCTGTCGGATACCACTTCCGGTTTTACCATCACGCGGACCTCACGGCCGGCCTGTATGGCGTAAGCGCGCTCCACGCCCTCAAAGCTGCAAGAGATCTCCTCCAGTTGTTGCAGGCGCTTAATGTAGTTCTCCACATTCTCACGGCGGGCGCCGGGACGGGAGGCAGATACGGCGTCTGCCGCCTGAACCAGGCAGGCGACTACGGTCTTGCACTCTACATCACCGTGATGCGCCTCAATGGCGTGCACAACGGCTTCGCTCTCTTTATACTTGCGGGCAAATTCCACGCCCAGGGCAATATGGCTGCCTTCCATCTCGTGATCCAAAGCCTTGCCGATGTCGTGCAGCAGACCTGCGCGGCGAGCCAGTCGCTCATCAGCGCCCAGCTCCGCGGCCATCAGCCCGGCAATATAACTCACTTCCAGGCTGTGCTTGAGCACGCTCTGTCCGTAGGAAGTACGGTATTTCAATTTACCAAGCAGGCGCACCAGCTCCGGGTGAATGGAACCGCAGTTAGCTTTCAGTACAGCCTTCTCGCCCTCCTGCTTAATGGTGGCATTTACCTCGCGCTTGGCCTTTTCGTACAGCTCCTCAATGCGGGTGGGATGAATGCGGCCGTCCTGGATCAGTCGCTCCAAGGTCAGGCGGGCAATCTCTCTGCGCACCGGGTCAAAGGCGCTGACGGTGATGGCTTCCGGCGTGTCGTCAATGATCAATTCAACGCCGGTAATGGACTCAATGGAGCGGATGTTGCGCCCCTCACGGCCGATGATGCGGCCTTTCATCTCGTCATTGGGCAGTGCCACAACGGAGACGGTGGTCTCTGCCGTGTGATCGGCGGCGCAGCGCTGAATGGCGGTGCCGATGATCTCCCGTGCCAGCACTTCGCTTTGGTCTCGGGTCATCTGCTCGTATTCGAGGATTTTTTTGCTCTTTTCCGTGTCCAGTTCTTCTTCCAGAGAGGCCAGCAGTTGATTTTTTGCTTCCTCCTGGGTCAGACCTGAAATACGCTCCAGCATATCAAACTGGCTTTTCTTGATGCCATCGACTTCGAGTAATTTGTTTTCAAGTTCTTTTTGCTTTTCGCTGATTTTATCATTTTTTGCTTCCAGGGAATCCGCTTTTTTGTCCAGATATTCTTCTCTCTGGTTCAGGCGTTTTTCCTGTCTTTGCACTTCGTTCCTGCGCTCGCGGATATCCCGGTCTGCGTCGGAGCGGAGCTTGTGCACTTCGTCCTTGGCTTCCAGTACTTTTTCTTTCTTAGAAGCTTCTGCCTCGGCCAAAGCGTTATTGATGATCTTGGTGGCTTCTTGGGTGGCAGAGCCGATTTCTTTCTCTGCGGTCTTGCGGCGATGCGCCACACCCAAAACGAAACCTAAAACGGCAAAAACAGCGGCGCAAATCGCGCCTACGATCACCGGAATCACAACATTACTCATAATCAACAGCACCTCCTTCTGCATAAATTTCTCGTTTTTGAGATGGAACTCTCGAATCGAATATCATCAGAAAAGGTACAGTTTAATTACATTTTAACGCATTTCTGTAAAGAAGCCTTACATAACAAAATGTAAAACTTCTGTATAATAATACACCTATATATGGTATCTGTCAAGTTTTTGTTTGCGCCGGAGGCGGAGGAAAAGGCAAAAAATTCGGCCGTTTCGGTTGACAGGGACGGTAAAAGGTGCTACTATAAGCCATAAGAAGCAGAGAAAGCTTTGATGGGGACAAGAGCGCCGCTTTTTTGCCGTTTTTCAGAGAGTGCCTGTACGCTGCAAGGGCACACGGTGCAGCTGTCGCTTACCACCCCGGAGCGCCGCCAATACCGGCCGGTCGCCTGCCGTTATCCGGGCCTTGAGGTACAGCTCCTTGCTGTGCAATTCAGGTGGAACCGTGGATCTTCATTCACCCTGTGTATGCAGGGTGATTTTTTATTTTTTGGAGGAATTGTTATGAACATTACGCTAAAGGACGGCTCCGTTAAGGTGTATGACGCACCCATGACGGCGGCGGACATTACCAAGGACATTTCTATGGGTCTGTACCGTGCAGCCTGCTGCTGCCGGATCGACGGCCAGGTGCGGGACTTGCGCACCACCGTCAGCGACGACTGCGCCTTTGAAGTGCTGACCTTTGATGAGGAGGACGGCCGCCGCACCTTTAACCACACCGCATCTCATATTATGGCCCAGGCGGTTAAGCGCCTGTATCCCCAGGTGAAGCTGACCATCGGCCCGGCCATTGAGAACGGCTTTTATTATGACTTCGACTGCGGCGACACGCCCTTTACCACCGACGATCTGCTTAAGATCGAGGCGGAAATGAAGAAGATTGTGAAGGAAAATCCGGAGATCGAGCGCTTTGAGCTGCCCCCGGCGGAGGCCACGGCGCTGATGGAGGAGAAAGGCGAGCCGTATAAGGTAGAACTGATCGCCGAGCACGCCGGCAAGGGCGAGCACATTAGCTTTTACAAGCAGGGTGAGTTTACCGAGCTGTGCGCCGGTCCTCATCTGATGAGCATTGCCGCCGTAAAGGCCTTTAAGTTAACCAACACCACCGGCGCTTACTGGCGGGGCGATGCCCAGAATAAAATGCTCTGCCGCGTGTACGGTACTGCATTCCCCAAAGCGTCTATGCTGGAGGCCCACCTGCAAATGCTGGAGGAGGCTAAGAAGCGGGACCACCGCAAGTTGGGCAAGGAGCTGGAGCTGTTTACCATTATGGAGGAAGGTCCCGGGTTCCCGTTTTTCCTGCCCAAGGGTATGATCCTCAAGAACCAGTTGATCGACTACTGGCGCCAGATCCACACGGCTGCCGGGTATCAGGAGATCTCTACCCCCATTATTCTCAGCCGCAAGCTGTGGGAGTGCAGCGGTCACTGGGACCACTATAAAGAGAATATGTACACCACCGTTATTGACGACGAGGACTTTGCCATTAAGCCTATGAACTGCCCCGGCGGCATTTTGGTGTATAAGAACAAAATGCACTCCTACAAGGATCTGCCTCTGCGTATGGGCGAGCTGGGCATTGTGCACCGGCATGAGCTGTCCGGCGCACTGCATGGGTTGATGCGGGTGCGCTGCTTTACCCAGGACGATGCCCACATCTTTATGACCCGGGAGCAGATCAAGGACGAAATCAAGGGCGTGGTACAGCTGATCGACGGTGTGTACAGCACCTTTGGCTTTAAGTATCACATCGAACTGTCCACCCAGCCGGAGGACTCTATGGGCGCCAAGGAGGACTGGGACATTGCTACCCAGGCCCTGCGGGACGCCATTACCGAGCTTGGCTATGACTTTGAGGTCAACGAGGGCGACGGCGCATTCTACGGCCCCAAGCTGGACTTCCACCTGACCGATTGCTTGGGTCGTACCTGGCAGTGCGGCACCATTCAGCTGGACTTCCAGCTGCCGGAGCGGTTTGAGTTGGAATATGTGGGCGCGGACGGCGAGAAGCACCGTCCCATTATGATCCACCGTGTGGTATTCGGCAGCATTGAGCGGTTTATCGGTATTTTGACCGAGCACTTTGCCGGTGCGTTCCCCACCTGGCTGGCGCCGGTGCAGGTGAAGCTGCTGCCCATCGCGGACCGTCATATTGACTATTTGAATACCGTGAAGGCAAAGCTGGAGGCTGCCGGTATTCGCTGCGAGGTGGATGACCGCAGCGAGAAGATCGGCTTTAAGATCCGCTCTGCGCAGATGGAGAAGGTGCCCTATATGCTGGTGGCCGGCGACAAGGATATTGAGGCCGGCACCGTGTCCGTTCGTTCCAGAAAGGACGGCGACGAGGGTGCTTCCAGCCTTGAGGACTTTATCGCCCGCATTACCGAGGAGATCGCCACGAAGGCAAAATAAAAAGCGGCAACGCAAACGCCCTGTACAGCTTGTACAGGGCGTTTTTGTGTGTGTTGTAATCGGACAGCGTAGAGAGTCGGTAGGGTCTGCAACTGCCGATGGCTGCTTTTTCGGTCAGTGGAGGCCGGACTTATTCGTGTTTTAATACAAATACCAGCCAGCCTTTGTCCTCAAATCGCTGCTGCACGGTAAAGCCGTTGGCGGCGAAAGAGGCCAGCACCTCGTCCTCCCGCACATCGATAATACCGCCGGTAATGTAGGTGCCGCCGGGCTTTAGGAACTGCGCTACCTGGGGATTGAACTGCATAATAATGTCTGCCACAATATTGGCTACAATAATATCGTACTGCCCGTTGACTTTGTCGGACAAATTGCCCTCCACGGCCGTGAACCGATTCGGGCCAAAGCCGTTCTCCAGCGCATTGGCGTTGGCAGTCTTGACCGCCAGCTTGTCAATATCTACGCCAAAGGCAGTTTGCGCACCCAGCAATAGAGCGGCTATGGAAAGAATACCGCTGCCGCAGCCGATGTCCAGTCCCACGCCGCCCTCCGGCAGCGTGATATGCTCCGCCGTGCCGTCAATGATCTGCTTTGAGAGCTTGCGCTCGCCGTCATAGGAAAAGCTCCGATAGGCATACACGCACCACTGGGTGCACTTTGCACAAACGACAAAA
>ENA-OPBZ01000483-OPBZ01000483.1-human-gut-metagenome-genome-assembly--contig:-NODE-483-length-21000-cov-4.467462_pt1 | contig 21000 bp, 20 predicted proteins | sample MGYA00241072_ERZ501459 | MGnify/ENA primary metagenome ERZ501459 (study PRJEB25962, sample SAMEA2042632) | human gut metagenome | biome: human gut; feature: human-associated habitat; material: faeces...
ACTATCACGCACGGTGTGGAGTGGGGGAAAAGCCCGAGGTGGTAACACCAGAGGCTTACCTATCACTATTTTCACTGCCTGATGACTTCGATAAGATTCTGTCTGTGATGCGTTCCAGAGAAGTGTCAGTCAGTATTATTTTGCAGAATCTGGCGCAGTTAAAAGCATTGTTTGAGAAGCAGTGGGAAAGCATTATGGGAAATTGTGACGAATTTTTATATTTGGGTGGCAACGAGCAGGGGACGCATAAATATGTCAGCGAACTTCTGGGAAAGGCAACGATTGATACGAACACCTATGGAAAATCAACAGGACATTCCGGAAACTATTCCACCAATTATCAGAATACAGGGCGGGAGTTGATGACACCCGATGAAGTTCGCATGTTGGATAATCGATATGCGATTCTTTTTATTCGTGGAGAAAGACCAATTTTAGACGAGAAATTTGATATTTTAAAGCATCCCAATGTGGGACTTACGACTGACGGAAACGGGAAACCATATCTGCATGGTACGGTTGGCCGGGCGGTGGCAAGTATCTCACTGGGAGACAGCTTAGAAGGTGAACTCACAGACGATTCACTGGAATCGGAAGATTACGAATTATTATCCGATGAAGATCTGGAAGAAATTATCCAGAAATATGTGTAAATCCAAGAAAAATATATAGGAGGCTATTAAAAAATGAAGTTAGATATGCGAAAGAAGCAGGAGAAGAAAGAAACAAGAAAATCAACGAAGAAGCTGCCAATGACAGCAAAAATGAAACGTGCCATTGCAGTGTATATTGCAATGGTACTGATTATGACAGCAGGAGCAAGTACCGTATTTGCGGCAGATGATCCACTGACCGTTATCAATAATCTGTCTACATTTATCTTTGGACTGATTCGTGCCATCGGCATGATTTTACTGGGATTTGGAATTGTGCAGGTTGGTTTATCACTGAAGTCTCACGATCCAAGCCAGAGAGCCAATGGGTTCTTAACATTAGCAGGTGGTGTAATCATTACATTCGCAAAAGAAATCCTGAATCTGATTACAGGTTAAGCAGAACAGTAAAAAAGGAGTAAGAAAACGGGACTGTGCAGGGTCACATGGAACCGCACTGTCCAGACTAAGACAGGAGGTGTTTAGGACGTGTCAGATAACTGGGTAGTACAGAACTTGCAAAATGCTTTGGATACCTGGAACAGTAAACTTGCGGAAATATGGCAGATACTCACACAGTCACCGGAGACCTTTAAGGGTGGAGGTATCTGGCAGGTGATTGTGCAGATCCATGGAGCATTGCAGGCAATCGGCTATGCCTTGTTAGTGCTTTTCTTTGTAGTTGGAGTGGTCAAAACTTGTGGCAGTTTTACAGAGGTAAAAAGACCGGAACATGCATTGAAAATTTTTATACGTTTTGCGATTGCAAAAGGCGTAGTCACGTATGGACTGGAGCTGATGATGGCATTATTCAATATCATACAGGGAGTGACCAGTATGATTATGCAGACCGCAGGATTTGGAAGTACGGAAGATACCGTTTTACCGGACGAAATCATAGAAGCGGTAGAAGATTGTGGATTTTTTGAAAGTATTCCTCTATGGGCGGTGACGTTGATCGGTGGACTTTTTATTACAGTTCTGAGCTTCATTATGATTATGAGTGTATATGGAAGATTTTTTCGATTGTATCTTTATACTGCCATTGCACCGATTCCGTTATCTTCCTTCGCAGGAGAGCCGAGCCAGAATATCGGAAGAAGTTTTTTGAAATCATACGCAGCAGTGTGTTTGGAGGGAGCAATCGTGGTACTTGCCTGCATTATTTTTTCATTATTTGCATCATCACCGCCAGTAGTCGATCCAGATGCAGCTGCAGTCACTATGGTGTGGAGCTATATTGGAGAATTGATTTTCAATATGCTTGTACTGGTCGGAGCAGTGAAGATGTCAGACAGGGTAGTACGGGAAATGATGGGATTGTAAAAAGGACGCCCGAAAGCATCCTTAAAATTTATTCTACAATGTTGTTGCTGTTGTTATACCGCATATTCCCCTGAGAATCAAAATGAACAGAATCTAAAGGAATCCCTCTCTGTCTGGCACGAGAAATCTGGAAGGACATATCGTCTTTCATAACTTTGTAGTATTGATGTTCCTGCCATTTGCGTCGCAGAGCAAAAATCCAGCTGAGAACAGAAAAGGCAGTCAGCAGATAGAGGATTGCAAATGCTAGTTTCTCATGGCTTGCTGCCCATGGATTCAGAATTGTGGAAACAGCAAGAAAGTATAACAGCGGTAAGGTCAGATTTAATCTGGCAGCAATCCGAAACAGCAGAGAAATCAGGAATAGAGCAACGGTAACAACAAGTGAAATCATAACAGTGATTGGCATAGGTCAGTCCCCCCTTTCATTTACCCAAAGTGTAACAGAACAGAAAAAATATAACAAATGTGCGATTTGGAGGTGTATCGTTTTGGAAGTAAAAATTAACAAGGAAATCAGGGATTACACAGAGGCAATCTTTTTCGGATTGTCCCTGAGACAGTTTATCTTTTCAGGATTAGCCTGCGGGATTGCCGTTGGGCTTTATTTTTTGCTTCACCCATACATGAGCATGGAAACAGTGAGCTGGATTTGTGTACTGGGAGCTGCCCCATGTGTAGTGTTCGGGTTTGTAAAATATCATGGAATGACAGCGGAGCAGTTTATCTGGGCATGGATAAAATCAGAAATCCTGATGCCGAAAAAACTGGTGTTCCGGTCAGAAAATCTTTATTTTGATGCGGTAGAACCAGTCATTAAAAAATATGAGAAAGAAAGTCTGAAGAAGGAGGGACGCAAGAAGAATGATAAAAACGCTGAGTAATATTTTCAAGCAGGATAAAGAAAAATTTGTAATTCCAAGAAGCGTACAGCAGGTAATTCCCATCGAGACTATCTGGTCAGACGGGATTTTTAAAATCGGGAGAAATAAATTTGCACGTACTTATAAATTTACAGATATCAACTACGCGGTGGCAAGCAAAGTAGATAAGGAAACCATGTTCCTGGAATATATGGATTTATTAAATTCTTTCGATTGCGGTGGAACAACAAAAATAACGATCAATAATCGCCGCTTGAATAAGGTGGATTTTGAAAAAGCAATCCTGATTCCGATGCAGGAGGACGGACTGGATTTATATCGGAAAGAGTACAACAATATGCTTTTAGATAAGGCAACCAGTTCCAACAGCATGGTGCAGGAAAAATATGTGACAGTATCCTGCTATAAGAAAACAATCGAAGAAGCCAGAACGTATTTTGCACGAGTGACAACAGAGCTGAACAGTCATTTTGCAAGATTGGGTTCCAAATGTGTAGAGATAAATGGAGAAGATAAGTTACGGATTCTGCACGATTTTTACCGTACAGGAGAAGAATCTGGTTTCCATTTTGATATTCAGGAGAATATGAGAAAAGGACACAGCTTTAAAGATTATATCTGTCCGGATACCTTTGAATTTGAAAAAGATTATTTCCGCATGGGAGATCGTTATGGAAGAGTACTTTTTCTTCGTGAGTATGCTTCTTACATCAAAGACGATATGATAGCAGAACTGACCGACATGAATCGAAATCTGATGTTGAGCATTGATGTGATTCCGGTTCCGACTGATGAAGCAGTACAGGAAGTGGAAAAACGTTTGTTAGGTGTGGAGACTAATATAACAAACTGGCAACGACGCCAAAATGCCAACAATAACTTTTCCGCAGTGATTCCTTATGATTTGGAACAGCAGAGAAAAGAAAGTAAAGAGTTCATGGACGATTTAACCACACGTGACCAGCGTATGATGTTCGGTATACTGACTATGGTGCATACGGCAGAATCGAAAAAACAGCTTGATGCAGATACGGAAACACTTCTGACAATCGGACGGAAAAAGTTATGCCAGTTTTCTGTTCTGAAATTTCAGCAGATGGACGGACTGAATACAGCACTACCCATCGGACACCGGAAGATTCCGGTAGTCCGCACACTGACTTCGGAGAGTGTAGCAGTGTTGATGCCATTCCGGGTGCAGGAGATTATGGACGCAGGAGGTATCTATTGTGGAGAAAATGCAATCTCCCATAACTTAATCATGTGTAATAAAGAAAAACTGTTGAATCCAAACTCATTCCTTTTGGGTGTGCCGGGAAGTGGAAAATCCTTTAATGCAAAAATGCAGATTGTATTCCTGGCACTGGCAACGCAGGACGATATCCTGATTTGTGATCCAGAGCGAGAGTATGCATCATTAGTTGAAGCAATGGGCGGAGAAGTGGTTCGCATTGCTGCAGGAAGCCGGGACCATATCAATGCAATGGATATGGTAGACGGATATGGAGATGGCGGTGATCCAGTGATTGAGAAGTCACAGTTTATTTTATCTCTGTTTGAACAGTTGGATAAAAAAGGAATCAATGCAAAGGAACGTTCCATTATTGACCGATGTGTGGGAGAAGTTTATGAGGAATATCAGCATGGCGGAGCAGTGCCGACTTTGCGGGTGTTGCGTGAAAAATTTTTAGAACAGGAAGAACCGGAAGCACAGGATTTGGCACTGGTATCAGAATTATTTACCAATGGAAGTCTGGACGCATTTGCACATGAAAGTAATGTTGATGTGAATAACCGTATCATGGTATACGACATTCTGGATTTAGGAAAACAGTTAAAGACCATGGGACTTCTGGTAATCACTGATGCAATGTTGAACCGGGTAACGGAGAACTGGAAACAGGGAAAGCGAACCCATATTTTTTTAGACGAGTTTCATGTAGTATTTGAAAATGAGTATTCCGGAGCATTTTTTAACTCTGCATGGCGAAGATTTCGTAAGCGTAATGCATTCCCGACAGCAATCACACAGAACGTGGAATATCTGTTAGATTCTGTTCTTGCAAGTACGATGATTTCCAACAGTGAGTATATCGTGATGCTTAATCAGGCAGAGCCGGACAGAGCAAAGTTGGCGACACTTTTGAATATTTCTACAGAGCAAATGGGATATATCACAAATGCAGATGCCGGTTGTGGTCTGGTGAAATATGGAAGTTCGCTTGTACCGTTCGTCAATAGATTCCCAACCAATACAAGGTTGTATAAACTGATGACCACAAAGCCGGGAGAGGACAGTATCAACCGGGGAAGAATGTAAAATTAAAAATATTTTGAATAATGAAAAGCAAGGCACTGAAAATCGTCACAATTTGTGGCGTTTTTTAGTGCCGGAAAAGGAGCCAAATATGTCAGAAATCAGATTTTCATCAAAGGAACACGAAAAGTTTTTTTATCAGATGTTAGCTAAATGCGGAAAGCACGACAGTTATTACAGTTCATTTTTCTATTGTGTGGGAATTTCTGAAGATACCAGAAATCATGTTGATCGCATGTTTGATTTTAAAGAGCGTTTGATTAAACCAGAAGCATTGCATGAAGGGTGGCAGACAGGCGGTTCGGCACGATTGACCAGACTGGCTTTCAACTTGTGGAATGGATATGTGGAGAAGGGAGAAGAAAGTCTGTCTACCCCATACGAGATGTTTGATTGTGGTCATGCATCATATTTTTATGAAGCAATCCGCATAAAGTATCCAGAATACTGCCGGGAACTGCCACAGGTGAATAAAAAAGAAACTAATCATGAACGCTAGATAAAGATTCAAATGGAGGAAAGCGATGGATCGTAAGATAAAAACACGCCAAGTCCATAAGGATATTAAAGTATTAGATAAGACGGTTACGGTGACAGACCATGTCAAACATTCCTATGTCAGAACAAAAGAAACTGTCATGCAATCGACGGAGAAATCTAGTGATAGAGAGAATAATCCGGTAGGTTATGCAGAAGATGCGGCCAGCAAGTATGCTGACCGCATCTTTCACGAAACAGGGCATCAGGTACGCAGACAGGCAGGAAAGATTATTGAACGGAAGAAAGAGAAAGCTTCTGTTTCTTCGGCAGGCGAAGAAACAGTTTACCAGCCGAAAGAACAAATCCGACCAGTACCGTCTTCAGGCGGGGAAAAGGCACAGGAGCAGGGAAAAAAACTTGCTGTAAAAAAAATCAAGACTGTTGAGCGGGATAAAAGAACCATTAAGACCGGGAAAGCATCGGAGCAGGTTGTAAAGAATACCGGAAAGGGTACCATCAAGACATCTGGAAAATCAGTCAAGACTGCAGAACAGACGGCAAAGACCAGCATTAAGACATCGGAGCAGACTGCAAATGCTTCTGTCCGGGCAATGCATTATTCTATGAAAAAAGCAGAAAAAGCAGTGCAGACAGCAAGGCAGACTGCACAGAATACCAGGATTGCAGTGAAAAAGACAGCAAAAGCGGTAACACATGCAATAAAAGCGTTGATTGAAGCTACAAAAGCATTACTGAGTGCATTGACTGCAGGTGGTTGGATTGCGGTTATGATTTTGATTATCGTCATTTTATTTGGTGGTTTTCTATGCATGACAGGTGGGGATAATTCCAGTACGGTTTCTTCCGTCAGTGCAGAAGTAGAAGCATACGAACCACTAATCCGACAGTATGCAAATCAATATGGCATTGGAGAGTATGTGGAACTAATCAAAGCCATTATGATGCAGGAATCAGGCGGGAGAGGACTTGACCCGATGCAGTGTTCAGAAGGGAGCTTTAATACAAAATATCCCAGACAGCCAAATGGAATCACAGATCCAGAGTATTCGATTTCTTGTGGTGTGCAGGAAATAAAAAGCTGTCTGGAACGTGCAGGGGTAAAAAATCCTCTGGATATGGAAAATATTAAACTGGCATTGCAAAGTTACAACTATGGAAATGGATATCTGGAATGGGCGAAAGCCAGAGGTGGATATACCCTTGCAAATGCAGCAGAATTTTCTGATATGATAGCACAGAGAATGGGGTGGAGCAGTTATGGGGACAAGCAGTATGTACCGCATGTGCTTCAGTATTATGCATTTGGAAGAATCCCGACAGGCATCGGTAATCAGGCAATCGTTCAGGTAGCAGCATCTCAGGAAGGAAAAGGCGGAACAACCTACTGGAGTTGGTATGGATTTGGAAGCCGAGTAGAGTGGTGTGCCTGCTTTGTGTCATGGTGTGCAGACCAGAGTGGTTATATCCAGAGTGGAGCTATTCCAAAATTCTCTCTTTGTTCGGACGGTGTGAAATGGTTTGAAAGTAAAGGCAGGTTCCGGGACGCAAGTTATACCCCGGCGGTAGGAGATATTATTTTCTTTGACTGGGGGAATAATGGAACGATTGACCATGTTGGAATTGTAGAGAGTGTCAGTGGTGGAACCGTCAATACCATAGAAGGTAACAGTGGAGATAAAGTGGCAAGACGAAGTTACAGTATCGGAAGTAGTAATATTTATGGATATGGTGTTCCGGCATATTAAAAGGCAGGAGAAAAAGTGTGATAGTCTAATGGTGAATCTGGAGTATACAATTCCTGAAAATAGACTTGACTTTTAAATATTACAAGCGTAAGATTTAAGAAACAAAAAAATTAGAAGAAAGGAATATCTATGAAAAATAGACGAAAAAAGCAAAATATCCAAAAATCTTACGCTTGTAAGATTTTTGGGCTGATAGTAGCTATAACAGTAATTGCTGTTTCAGGAGGTGTTTTATTAAAAAGGACGATAACGGAATCACCAGAAGACACACTTGTGGAATATATGAACCATATTGAAAAAAAGGAATATGAAGTAATGTATACTATGATAGATTCAGATGAAAAAGTTTATCTGACAAAAGAAGAATACATACAACGAAATTCTAAGATATACGAAGGAATAGAGGTCAGTGACATTAAAATCAGTCATATAGCTGTGAAAGAGAAAAAAGCAGATACAGTTACGCTTTCGTATGAAACATCATGTAATACAATTGCCGGAACAATACAATTTGACAATATGGCGGAACTGAAGAAGACGAAACAGGGATATAAATTAGTATGGCAGGATAGCCTGATTTTTCCAGATTTAGAGAGTGATGATAAAATAAGTGTTACTACATCAAAAGCGGAGAGAGGAGAAATATTAGACCGAGATGGTAAAATGCTTGCAGGAAAAGGAGTAGCAACATCAGTTGGCATTATACCGGGAAAGCTGGAAGACAGGAATGTATCTATTGAAAAAATAGCGGAGTTATTAGAGATAGATGTAGAAACAATAAATAACAAACTCACAGCAAAGTGGGTAAAAGAAGATTCTTTTGTACCAATTGAAACTATTCCGAAAGTAGAAGAAATAGATTTAATGAAAATACAGCCAGAAGAAAAGACACTTGAGGAGCAGGATTGTCAGAATAAACTTTTGGAAATTCCAGGGGTTATGCTATCAGATGTGGAAGTTAGAACCTATGAGTTAGGGGAAGCAGCAGCTCATTTAATTGGTTATGTACAGTCTGTAACAGCAGAAGATTTGGAAAATCATCCAGGGGAAGGATATTCAGCTGAAAGTGTAATCGGAAGATCTGGGGTGGAAAAGTTATACGAAAAGCAATTAAAAGGAAAAGATGGTTGTGATATAAAGATTTTGGATAGTGATGGGGAAGTAAAAGAGGTTCTTGCAAGTATTTTTAAAGAAGATGGTATGGATATAAGATTAACGATAGATTCCGATTTGCAAAAATCATTATACGAGCAGTTTAAAGAAGATCCGGGGTGTTCTGTCGCAATGAATCCTTATACGGGAGAAGTATTGGCTTTGGTAAGTACCCCATCTTATGATAATAATGAATTTATACGGGGCTTATCATCAGAGAAATGGACATCATTAAACGAAGACGAAAAGAAGCCATTATATAATCGTTTCCGTCAAGTATGGTGTCCTGGCTCAACATTTAAACCAGTTGTGGCAGGAATTGGGTTGAAAACGGAAAGCATAGATCCAAAAGAAGATTTTGGAAATGAAGGTTTGGCATGGCAGAAAGATTCGTCTTGGGGATCTTATCAAGTGACAACACTTCATGAATATGAACCGGTTATTATGAAAAATGCAATTATCTATTCTGATAATATTTATTTTGCAAAGGCAGCTCTTAAAATTGGTAGTGAGAATTTTATGAATACTTTAAATGAAATAGGATTTAATCAGGATATGCCGTTTGAGATTGCGATGCAGGAATCAACATATTCCAATACAGATAAAATAGAAACAGAAATACAATTGGCAGATAGTGGTTATGGGCAAGGGCAGATTCTTGTAAATCCATTACATCTGGCAAGTATTTATACTTCATTTTTAAATGAAGGGAATATGATAAAACCGTATTTGAAATACAAAGAAGAAGCATCCGGTGAAACATGGATAGAAAATGCGTTTAGCAAAGAAAATGTAGAAGAAATTATGCAAGGGGTGGAAGGTGTTGTAAATGATCCGGAAGGAACCGGATATGCTGCACATCGTGACGATATTTTGCTGGCTGGAAAAACAGGGACAGCCGAGTTGAAGGCAACGAAAGAAGATACTTCTGGCAAAGAAATCGGGTGGTTTTCGGTGTTTACGGCAGATAAAAGCGTGGACAAACCAATTCTTCTTATCAGTATGGTTGAGAATGTGAAAGGAATCGGTGGAAGTGGTTATGTTGTTAAAAAGGATGCAACCGTATTGGAGGAATATTTTGAAAAATAAAAAAATTTTTACGGGGAATTATTACATATGTAAGAAAATTGCGATGATATTGATAGTTCTTATTGTTTTTACAGGGTGCGGACAAAATCGAATTACGGAAAAAGAAGAAAAGAAAGAAACCGTAGAATCTGAAATGAATGCAGAAGTAAAAAAAACAGCGCAAACTTTTCGGTCTGTTTATATGAAGGAGAAGTCGGAGTTAAATACATTAAAGGTGAAAAGAAAAATTATCAATTGTCTGGAAGAAAAAGGATATGCGGCAGTAGATTGTGATAATCAGATTGATATGGTCAATCGTGAAAAAGTAGAAGATTTTTGCAAAGCAGCAGAGAAAGAAGAACAGGCAGCAGTTGATATTGTTGTTGTATTTGATGAAGGGGAAATTATACAATATCATTTAGAGTCAATGAATGGAAAGATAAATGTTCGATTATGTCAGGTTAAATGGAAAGATAATAGTCCACAGGCTAATTATTATGATGAATATGAAGCATATGAGTGGAAATATACAGAAAAAGGATACTTGTTTCTGGAGGAATATCACCCACCGGGATTTGATGGAGCACCGGGTGAAACTGGATTCAGAGTGCAGCCATTAGATAAAACATGCCGGGAATTGAATCGAAAATATGTTATGCCGTTGGGGTATGCACTTAATAATCTGTTGATTACAAATTGGGATAACCAGAATTATACGGAACTTGATTTTTATGATCTTTATGAAAAAATGTATTATATGAAATATGGAAAGCAAGTTCCATATGAAGCAAATTATGGTGGAGCAGAATATGAAGTTCCAAAAGATGAGTTTGAAGAGGTTATAAAGACCTATTTACCATTTAGTAATAGCGAGATTGAAAAAGGAACTTTTTATAACTCTGATAATAGAACTTTTAGATACAGACCGCGAGGGTTATATGATTGTGAATTCCCATATGAGCCATATCCGGAAGTTATCTCATATGAAAAATTACAAGATGGAACATTAAAACTTACGATAGAAGCAGTATGGGAAATCAGAATGTTAGATCAGGCAATCACCAGTGAATTGATGATAAAACCTATGGAAGACGGAAGTTTCCAGTATTTATCAAATAAGGTAATCAGTTCAGATCAAAATGCAAATGCAGGGTGGTATATGCCAAGGTTAACAGAAGAAGAGTGGGAAGAGAATTACAGTAATAATTAGGGGGCAATATGAAAAGAAAAAGTATTTTGTTAGTACTTTGTATAGGAATGATTCTGACTTCCTGTGAAAGTAAGATATCGTTAAACAGCACAGATGTAAAAAATGAGAAGAATCAGAAAAACACTACCATGGAAAATCCGGATAAGGGATATAATCTACCAATCGATGAAGACAAGAAAAAGGAAGTTGTGAACGATTGTGAAGAAGTTATGGGCATTGTCCGAGACATTTATTCTGAATATAATGGAATACAAGAAGCAGATCAGAACACTGCTGAGCAAATGATGAATCGGATGAAAGAAATTATCAAACAAAATGGGAATCCGGTTATTGGTTCCGATCATTATTCTGTTATGGATAATTATCAGAAGATGGAACAATTTTTAAAATCTGCAGAACAAGAAGAAAAAGGAAGTGTAATTTTATATGAAGCAGATACAGATGGTGGAATTACCAGAAAAGAATATAGTTATGATGGAAAAGAAATGAGTGTGATGTCCGCAAAAATGATCTGGAGTGAGGATACAGAGCCTGTACTTACATACATATCGCTATCAAAAATAAAAGAATGGGCATATACTGAAAATGGGAATTTCTGTTATGAATTATGCGTACCTGAACCACCGGAAGTGACAGAGATTGTAGATGGAAGTTGTATTATCCGGGTAAAGCCTTTGAGTGAGGAGTGTCGGGAATATTCAAAAAAATATGTGAGTACGTTCGGCTATCACGGAAACAATCTGTTATGTTCAAACTGGAATGCGGAGGATATGCAGGGGTTGGATTATAATGGACTTTATGAATATTTTTATCAAATGAAATATGGAGAAAAATTTACTGCAGAAAAAGAGGTTGTGGGAATTCCAGCAGAAGAGTTCGAAAATGTAATTATGACATATCTTCCTGTTACAAAAGAAGAATTGAAAGAATGGGCGGTCTACGATGAACAAAGTAATAGGTTTATCTGGGAACGATTGGGATATGGTAATTATTCACCAACACATTTTGGCTTGTCTTTACCGGAAGTAACAGAAGTCAGGCACAATGAAGATGGAACCATTGTTTTGACAATTCATGCAGTATGTGATTCTGTTGTATGTAATGATGTTGTTATTACACACGAACTTACGATGAAAATTCAGGATGATGGAACGATTCAGTATGTTGGAAACAGGATTTTAGATAATGGTATTGATAATATACCGAGGTATCAGTACCGGTTAGGTAATTTGCAGAATTGATCAGTAGAGAAGAAATAAATAAAGAGAACTGATAACGGGAAATTATGCTATCAGTTCTCTTTATTTATTTCCAAATACCAAGATTAGAAAGTACAGATTTTGTTATTTCGGTAGCCTGACTTCCAGTTGCACCAGAAGAGGATTGAATATTTGTTGCGAAGTAGTAAGTATTATTCGATGTTTCAATGTATCCGATAAACCAGCCATTGACATCCTTACCATTGACACGCCCGGTTCCTGTTTTCCCGTAAAGAGAACCGGAAGAAGTAGTGGAAAGCAGCAGAGCTTTTTTTACTGCCTGGATATTTTTACTGTCAAAATGAAAATTATTTTGATAGAAATCCTGTAACAATTCCACCTGTTCTATGGGTGATATCTTCAGAGAGAAATCTGTCCAATAGAGATTTAGATTTGTTCCAGTATTCTGATTCCCATAGTTTATTGTCTGTAAAAATGTTCTTACGGCTTCAAAACCTGCCTGTGAATCAATTGCCTGAAAATACCAGTTTACGGAATTATGTATAGCCGAGGTTAAATCTTGATCGGCTTCCCATGAATTAAAAGGATATGGTTCTCCATTCCATGTGAAAGTGGAATGTTCTGGTGTAATAATTCCAGATTCCAAGCCAAGTAATGCATCATATATTTTATAAGTCGAATTCGGTGATACACGTGTGGAAGCATGCTCCATATTATAAATATTCCATTTATCAGCAGACTGATCATATAAAACAAAACTTCCAGTGTAGTCCCCAAAATTGGAAGAAAGATTTAGCTGAGTAATATTCTTTTCGGTTGTGTCAAAATGATACCCAGTCTGATCAGAAGCATAAGCAGAAAGTATGGGAATGCATCCAATGATGATAGTAGAGACGAATATGCATATAAGATATCCACGAATTTTTTGTTTAAAAGTAGGTTGGTGGAATGATGCAATATTTAAAATGCGTCCTTTTAACTGTTTTATATTTCCACTAATTCCCATAGTAAGAGGGAATGGAGACAGAGCTATTGTTTCGGCAAAGTTAATCAGTGTATTTCCATATGACTTGTATTCTGTTTCTTTCAATAATTGTAATACAGCACTGTCGCAGGCAAGTTCCCGTTCCTGTCGTATTCTTTTTAGAAAATACCAGATTAGGGGATTGAACCAGTAGAAAACATTTACTGTATTTATCAAATATCCAATTAGAATATCTTTATGCTTGTAGTGCTGCAGTTCATGAAGAAGCATATAGCGAATATCAGTTGCGCTTATAGTTCCAGCGTTAAAATCTGAAATCAAGTGAATTGGAAGATAAATGCGAGGATGCAGGAAACCAGCCAAAACAGGAGATTTCAAAAATGCTGTACTATAAATCGGAATGGTATGCTTGCTGTTCACTTCGTTTAAACATTCTATATAAAGAGCGTTTAGTTCTTCATTTTGAAGAGGTAAAGCAGAACTATGTAAGGCTTTTACTTGTTTTACTGAGCGGTAGAGAAGAAAAAACATTATGAATATACCGATACTCCAGAAAAATACAAGTAATGTGTGAATAAAAGTTGGTATTTGGGTGCTGACAGAGACAGCAAAATCATTTATTTTATCCAAATTATAACCATTACCAGAAAGAAAAGTGGTTTGAATGTCACCATTGGTACTTGAACTGGCTGTCAGCAAATGTCTCCACGATATAGAAGATGGGGCAGAGTTTATCGGTAAAAAGGGAACAATTAGAACGGCAAGAAATATAATCGAAAGATTATATTGCATACATGCGGATAATTGCCTTTGCAATAAATTTTTTAATCCCAGTAAACTACCTAAAAAAATACAAATGATGGCATTACAGAGTAAAAATCGAAAACTAAAATATATCAAAATATGCTCCTCCCATGGTTAATGATTGGAAAGAAGATTCCGTAAGCTGGCAATGTCTTCTTCAGACAATTTATCATCCTCAATGTAAGAGGCAAGCATAGAAGTGATATTACCATTATAATATCGCTTTAAAAAAGAATTACTTTCCTGCCGAATATATTCGTCTTCCTTGACCAATGGAGTATAGACAAAAATCCGGCTTTGTTTTTCATAGGTTAGTGCTTTTTTAGAAACGAGACGTTTAATCAATGTCTGAATTGTTTTAGGACTCCAACTGGAAATTTGTGTTAATTTTTCAGTAATTTCATTGGTGCTGATTGGTGCGTATTTCCAAACGATTTTCATAACTTCAAATTCAGCTTCTGAAATTTGAGGCAGATTGCTCATGTGATATTCCTCCAAATCTTACAAATGTAATAAAAATATTATATATCTTAAAAGGTTATTCTGTCAACGAAATAAAAACTTGACTTTAAATCTTACAGATGTAATAATAGATAAAAATTACACTTGTAAGATTTGAAATGTGAAAGGTTTTTATAAAAATGGGAAGGGTAGTTGTTGTAACATTTGATGAAAATGAGGAAGAAAAATTAAATGAATTATTACATTTTCTGTCTGCTAAAAAATACTCTGAGATGCCTGATAAACAAAATAGGGTACTTGATTACGGAGCATTAAAAATAAATGCGGAATATCGTTCTGTAGAAAGTAATGGTGAGCTGGTTCAATTGACGAATTATGAATTTGAAATATTATATTTGCTGGCAAAAAATCCAGGACGGATATTTTCAAAGGAACAAATATATACACAGGTGTGGAAAGAACCATATTATGGGGCAGAAGATAATGTTATGGGCATAATTCGGAGAATCAGAAAAAAGATTGAGCCAGATTCTGCAAAACCAAGATACATTTTAAATGTATGGGGTATGGGATATAAATTTAATGGTGAATTGATGAAATGATGGAATATAAAATTGGGCATAATAAGTAAAGATACCAAAAAAAGCAGGAGAAATTTTTATGGAAAATGATATTTGGAATGAAATATCCTCTTTTTTGAACCAGTTGCGTTGTGAGAATATAAACAGAGAAAGTTATATCTATTTCCAAGAACTTGCAAATATTCAGTTGAAGAAGAAAATGGAAAAAGAAAAGGTGAATAAACTTCTCGATCATATAAGTTATGAGGACAGGGAGAAGTTGAAGCAATATGGAGAAATTTTGGAAGAAGAAGCGTTTGTGTCAGAACAAAGGGCATATTGTCAAGGATATGTAGATTGTATTCAGTTATTGGCTGGTTTAGGACTCTTGAAAAAATCGACGGATATGGAAAAAATAATTAGCGAGATGAAAAGCAATTAAGTGTGTCGTGGAGGAAAATGTAGTATTTGATAGATAAAAGGATGTTCGTAAAGAAGAAACAGTTATGTTATATCAAGTTGTAATGATATAGCATAACTGTTTTTAACATATGGTAATAGTATTTATTCCACTAATTTTAAATATCGGTAATTATCAGCTATTTATCGGTATTTTACAAGTTTTATTTTGTATCATTAGTAGTGTCTACGTTAGAAATAAAAGGATTAGAATCTAGCAGAGCTGTCGTAGTTGCAAGAATTACCTGTAACTGATAATCATTGCATTGATTTAAGAGCCGAAGAATCTGATCATATGTAGAATTATTTTTATTTTGATTTGGATAAACGTAGTCATCAGCAGAAATATTTAAAGTCTGCATGGTTTTACAAAATAATTCCAGACTGGGACCGCCTTTATGGCGTTCGAGGTCTCCAAGATAAGCCGCCGATATTCCGAGTTTTTCAGCAAGAGCTTCTTGTGTTAAATGCATTTCCATACGCCCTTGTTTTACTAAAGTGGCAAATAATGTTTTTGGAATATCCATGTTTGTATACCTCCATAAACTTAGTGTATTACCCTAAATTTGAAAAGTGAAAAGGGTGTAACATTAGAAAAAATACAGGGTATTACCCAATGAATGAGAAAGCATACAAATCTCTTTCGGTTAAAAAAAACAGATTCCGAAAGAGCAGTATTTGTATGCTTATTTTCTTTTCCGGAATCTAACCGGAGAAATATGGTTCTTAGCAAGAGTTCAGCTAAAAAATTCTGTTCAACAGAAGGTATTCAATTAAAAAAATCTCAACAATTTCATTAGTAAATGTTGGAATTGAAACTAGGGTAAGAGCCAATAATGAATCCAGGGTAATAAAATATCGAATTAAATGCGTCCATAGGAGTGAAATCTGTCAGGGCGTTTTTTGTTACCTAAATATTGAGAATGAGCAATTCAAAATAAGGGCGATTGTTCGTATTCGTGCCCCGCCTACTGATCTGAATTCAAAAAAATTCAGATCGGAGGAAAGGACATGGAAGGCAGACAGCCAAAAAGAAGAAAAGATAAATACAACCCATATGAAATCTATGAGAAGGACGGAAAATATTATGTTTCATTTCATAATGGTGAAAAAGAGTACAAGGATTTGGAAATAGGAAAGAATGTATATGAAGCTTTTAATACATTTGAATTGCAGGATGTGTCGCATATGAATGTTGTGGACAGGCACATTGAGCAGTCAGAAGTATGGGATTCCAGTTTGTATGAACGGATATTTCAGAAAGAAGAAAGTGTAGAGGATACGGTTCTGAATAAACTGGAAACGGAACGGTTACATAGTGCAATCCAGCAGTTGTCGGAAATTCAGAGAAGACGATTGATGAAGTATTATTTTGAAGATAAGAATTATGAGCAGATTGCACAGGAAGAAGGATGCTCTTTTCAGATGGTAGCAAAGTCTGTAAAAGCAGCAATCAGAAATTTGAAAAAGATTTTGAGATAGTGGGTTGAAAAATAGCATTTAAGTGAGGAAACAGGTGGAAAGAGAAATATTTTGATCCACCTGTTTCTTCTTTTGTCACGAAAAGACTGGGGAGCGGGAAGAACCTTGACAAATTCATATACATTCATCAGGCACATTCCTGTTGTTATCGTGATGAGCGTAAGCCACATTAACAAATACGCCATAACACAGGCTGGGTAAAGACAGCGAAATCCCACCCGTATACTTCCTTTTGGTTTCAGTTTGTATTACCCGGACTGTTGAGCGAAAAATATCTGGTTATAACTGTCAGATTGCTTCTGGCAGGGCGATGACAGACAACAGGCATAATGATACTCCTGTCCGGTCATAAAGTCGTGTATACAAAATATTTCTTTGATGCCGCAACAAGTGAGGGCAGCTTCAGGAGATCCCTGGAGAGGAAAACTCCCAATCCCATATATTTATTTTAGATAAAATCCTGTGGAGCTGATTAGCAGTCAGCCGTCTGATGATTTCCCAATTACAAGTCGGGGCGTCGGGGACAAATAGGCTTGTATTTTACATATTTAGGGATAACAACAGTTAGAAAGACGAGAGGAGATATAGCAAAGATGGAAGATAGGAACGTCAAGCGTGGGGATATTTATCACGCCGACCTTGATCCTGTATTTGGAAGTGAACAGGGCGGTTATCGTCCGGTGCTGGTGATTCAGAACAATATAGGAAATAAATACAGTCCGACAGTGATTGTGGCAGCAATTACTAGTAAAGAAAAAATGAAACTGCCAACACACATTGCAGTCCCGGAAATGGAAGGGTTAGAAAAAGATTCTGTAGTGCTGTTGGAGCAGCTTAGAACTTTGGATAAAAGACGGTTGGAAAATTATGTGTGTACCTTAGACCGCACTGAAATGGAGAAAATCAATAAAGCAATCAGGAGAAGTACCGGGATACCGAAGATAATTGAAAAACCGTTAGTCGTGAGCCTGTGCAGAGTATGTGCAGGCAATTTTTATGATGTGCCGGGACATTATATCCGGCGAGTGAATCCAGAACAGCGATATAAGGATACTTGTATGTTCTGTAATGTCCGGAATGGGTACGACTATTATATAGGAAGAAAGAACAAGTAACACGTAAAAGTCAAGTGTGCGATTTGAAAATTCGCACATTGGACGATGCAGACGAAAATGGATATCTTAGTGGTGTAACGTTTTTAGATGTTACACAGCTAAAAACTACCGGTAGTGAAGCGCAAAGATTAGGACGAGGAGGATAACGTCATGGCAATGATAGAGAATGAAGTGGAAAAGAAAGTATATAAAGTAGAAGATGTTCAGAATTTGCTTGGGCTGGGACGCTCCAAGGCGTATGAATTTATAGAAAATGTTTATTATGATAGAAAACCATTCCGGGTGTTGAAGATTGGCAGATCTTATCGTATCCCATGCAATTCTTTTGATAGGTGGCTGAATGGAGACGAGGAGAGAGAAAGAGTGAGAGCCGAATGAAACAGAAAGAAACGCAGCAGGAGACAATGTCAAAGGAAAAGAGAGTTGTCTTTTTTGAAGGAAAATCATGGTATCACAGAACCAAAGAGCTGCAGGACGATCTGACGACAAAATATGGGAAAAAAGGTGGATTTGAAACGCCGGAAGAAGCAGAGAAAAGTTACTGGGAATATGAAAAGAGATACCAGAAGAAGCAGAGAAATCTCCAGATTGCAAAAATGCAAAAGACAGATGTGATGCTTGGGGATTATCTGGAATACTGGTTTGAAAATATTTTCAGTCCGAGAATTGAGACAACCACAAGAATGGTTGGAGCATATACCTTATATAATCTGATTCTTCCGAGTATGGAAGCGGATATCAAATTAAAATACATTTCAGTAGAGTATTTAGATGCTCTACTGGAACGTGTCGCGAAAATTTGTCCTTCAGCAGGAAATAAAGGGCGAGAGCTTTTGAGCATCGCCATGAAAGATGCAGCAGGAGATAAGTTCATAAGCTATAATCCAATGCCTGAGACAAAGCCATATTCGAGAGCAAAACCAAAGGTAAGGGTATTAGGCAAAGAAAAATTGAAAGTTTTTCTTGAAGCTGCCAGCAAGAATCCTTGGTATCTAGAAATTTTACTGGGACTGTTTTGTGGGTTACGAAAAGGAGAAATTCTTGGATTGAAATTTCAGGATTTTGATTTTGAAAAACAGACCGTCAGAATTAGCAGACAGCTTGTTGGAAACCTGAAACTGAAAGAAAAAGAATTTACGGTTACGGAATATGCTGTTATTGAAAGGAATCCAAAGACTGAGAACAGCTACCGGATATTGAGAGTGCCAAAAGTGGTGATGCAGGAAGTAAAACGCAGACAGCAGTTGATTGAATTGCGAAAAACTGATCCGGGCATAGAATACAAGAATTTTGATTATGTATGTTGTCAGGAAAATGGCGAACCCCGATCATTAACGGCAATGAATCAGGCACTTACGAAAATCTGTAACAGAAATGGATTGGCAAATATCACCGTACATGGACTCAGACATATGTTTGCGACCATTTTAATTGAACTTGGAGTTCCATTGTTTAAAATATCTGGTCTGTTAGGTCATAGTTCCGTTCATACGACTTACGAATATTATTGTGAGATTATGGACGAGCAAGATAAGATTATTGCGTTTGTAAATAATACATTTGTACCACAACAAACCGGAACGGAGGGATAGCCATGCATAAGACCTTTGACTTTAAGAAATATGTAGAATATAAGGTCTATTCGGTGACAACAATCAAAAAGGGATATGGATTTCGTGTGTTGCTGACGTTTGCAGACGAAAGTACAAAGACGCAGCAACATGCGGGATTCACGACCAAAAGAGAAGCCAATGCATTTCGTGATGAAGTCATTGGACAGCTACATACCGGAACCTATATTGTGTATGGGAAAATCCGGGTAGAGGAGTTTATGATCTTCTGGCTGGAAGATATTATGCGTCCCCGAATAACAGACGACACATATACAACTTACAAAAGTGCCATTAGGAATTATATTGTTCCACAGCTTGGAAAAATGTATATGTCTACACTGAATCAGGGTTATATCAGAAAATTATATAATACAGTTGCAGAAAAGTACGAATCAGTTGCGAAAAATGTCAGGACGATCATGAAAACATCATTGGAGTATGCATTTAACAAAAATGTATTGGCAACTAATCCTGCGAAGGGAATCAATTTACCGAAGAAAATAAAAAAGACAGAGTATCGTGTTCTGAAAATCGACGAAAAGAAAACATTGACACTTCCGCAGGTGCTACAGTTGATTGAGGCAAGTAAAGAAACACCGATTCATATGCAGATTTTATTTGCTGTATTGATGGGGCTCAGAAGAAGTGAAATCAACGGTTTGAAATACAGTGATGTCGATTACATTCACAGGACGTTGAGAGTAGAGCGTCAGTTGGGAAAGAAGCCAAACAGTAAAGCAGAAGACTGTGCACCTAAGATGCTGACAAAGCAGGAAATTAAAACAAAAACACTTGCTGGTGTGCGTGAACTTCCAATACCGGATTATGTATTTGAAGCAATTCTGGAAGAACGGAAAACTTATGAGAAGAACCGCAGACGCAGACCAAAAGAGTTCCGGGACTGGAATTATATTTGTTGTTCTACATATGGGAATCCAAGGAGTAAAGGCTTTCATCAGAAATACTATAAAGACTTGTTGAAATCCTTGGATTTGCCTGATATTCATTTTCACCAGTTGAGAAATACCTATGCAACTATTTTGCTGAAGAATAGCTTTAATTCAAAAGGTGTTTCGCATTTATTGGGACATGCCAAGGAAATCATATCAGTAGATGTTTATGGAGATACGCAGGAAATCATAGAAGACTGTCTGGATATATTGGAACCATTTATTGAAGAAGTTATTCCAAAAGAGCGGAAAGATCAGTATTATGATTATTCAGAAGTGATTGAAATAGACTTAATCCTGGAGGAATATTTCAACGCAGCATGATAAAAAATAGAATAGTAGTAAGAGAGAAAAGTACAAATAAGAATCGAACATTTGTACTTTTTTCTTACCTTCATCTATATACTTTCAAAAAAATGTCTGATATAATAGGGACTGTTACAAGAACAAACAGTAAAAATATGACAGAACCGGAGCCTGGTATCATCAGGTAT
>ENA-OPBZ01000512-OPBZ01000512.1-human-gut-metagenome-genome-assembly--contig:-NODE-512-length-20437-cov-2.693112_pt1 | contig 20437 bp, 17 predicted proteins | sample MGYA00241072_ERZ501459 | MGnify/ENA primary metagenome ERZ501459 (study PRJEB25962, sample SAMEA2042632) | human gut metagenome | biome: human gut; feature: human-associated habitat; material: faeces...
CCCGCAGTTTATCGTCTGCGATGAGCCGATCTCCGCACTGGATGTATCGATCCAGGCACAGGTGGTGAATATGTTCGAGGAGCTGCAGGAGCAGATGGGACTGACCTATCTGTTCATTGCACATGACCTCTCTGTCGTAAAACATATCTCCGACCGTATCGGCGTTATGTACCTGGGCAAAATGGTAGAGCTGGCAGACAGCTACGAGCTGGTAGCACGAAGCCTGCATCCTTATACCAAGAGCCTGATCTCTGCAATCCCCATTGCAGATCCCATCAAGGCAAGAGCAAGCAAACGTATTGTTCTGCAGGGAGATGTACCCAGCCCCTTAAATCCTCCTACCGGATGCCGTTTCCGCACCAGATGTCCTTATGCGGATGAGTGTTGTGCACAGAAGGAACCCGAATGGAGAGAAGTGGAAAAGGGTCACTACGTGGCATGCCACCATGTGGAGAAGATCAATGCCTGAAATTAGGTATTGACAGCTGAGCAATTTAGCTGTTTAATATAAAGCTATACAAAGCATAGTGCTTTTGTATGAAAAGAAAGAGGAGGATAACTTTATGAAAAAGAAGTTAGCTATGCTGCTCACCGCAGCAATGCTGGTAGGTTCTCTGGCAGCATGCGGCAGCAGCGACAATGGTTCTTCTGCAACCGGCAGTGCCAGTGCAACTGACAGCACCAAGACCGATGCAGCAGCAACCGAAGTTAGTACCGAAGGCAAACAGCTTACCGTTCAGATCGGTCCCGATCCCGAGACCATTGATCCCGCACTGAACAGTGCAGTAGATGGCGGTAATATGCTGCTTCACTCTTTTGAGTGTCTTCTGACAATTGACCAGGATGGTAAGATCGCTCCCGGACAGGCTGAGACCTGGGAAGTATCTGAAGATGGTCTTACCTGGACCTTCCATCTTCGTGATGGATTAAAGTGGTCTGACGGCAGTGATCTGACCGCAGACGATTTCGTATACAGCTGGAAGCGTGTATGCGATCCCGTAGTAGCAGCTCCTTATGCTGAGACTGTTCTGGGTATGGTTAAGGGCTTTGACGAGGCACAGGCAGGTGATCTGGATGCTCTGGCAGTATCCGCTCCCGATGCTAAGACCTTCGTTGTAGAGCTTTCCAATCCCTGCCCTTACTTCGAGTCTCTGGCAGCATTCGCTACCCTGAGCCCTGTTCAGCAGGCAACCGTAGAGGCTAACGGCGATGCATGGGCTACCGCAGCTGAGACCTATATCTCCAACGGACCTTTCTACATTACCGAGTGGGTACCCGGTTCTCACATTACTATGTCCAAGAACCCTAACTACTGGAATGCAGATGCGATCAAGCTTGGCAGCATCAAATTCGTACTGATGGAGGATTCCAACGCAGCTTATACTGCATATCAGTCCGGTGATGTACTGTTCATCAAGGATGTTCCTACCCAGGAGATCCCCAGCTTACAGGGTAACCCCGAGTTCCATGTATAGCCTAACCTGGGAACTTACTATCTGTCCATGAACCTGGAAGATCCTGCATTCGCAGATGTAAATGTTCGTAAGGCTCTGAGCCTGGCAATTGATCGTGATTATGTAGCAAATACCCTGATGCAGGGAACCTACTCTCCCGCATACAACCTCGTAGGTGAGGGTTGGGTAGATACCGACGGCAGCTCCTTCAATGCAAATGCTAACGGTGGTCAGAGCTATATCTCCGATGATTTCGATGCTAACCTTGAGGAAGCTAAGCAGCTCTTAGCTGATGCCGGCTACCCTAACGGTGAAGGACTTCCTACCATCACCTATACTACCAACGATGCAGGTTACCACAAGGTTGTTGCTGAGTCCTTCCAGCATGCATGGGGCGAGCTTGGTATTAACGTAGAAGTAAATATCGTTGAGTGGTCCAGCTTCACTCCGATGAGACGTAACGGTGAGTACATGGTAGCACGTAACGGATGGGTAGGAGACTACAGCGATCCTTCCAATATGTTAGACCTGTTCTGCACCGGCAACGGTAACAACGATGGTAAGTTCTCCAATGCTGACTTCGATGCAGCTATGGAGAAGGCAGCTTCCACCATGGATACCGCTGAGCGTTCCGCAGCTCTTCATCAGGCTGAGGATGTTCTGATGGAGCAGGTAGGATGCATCCCTGTTGCTTACTACAATGACTTCTGGCTGCAGAGCGAGAAAATCACCGGTATCTGGCATTCCGCTTATGGTTTCTGGTACTTCATGTATGGTGACATCGCAGAGTAAGCTGCGGATCTGATCATTCAGAATAAAATACAAAGGTCCCTGTGAGATCGAAAAGATTTCCCAGGGGCCTTTTTTCGTGCTGTCTTTCGGTACTGTCTTGTAAAATGTTGTTGCAATTGTGTACAATATATGGTAATATAAAATCTGCTTGACATTAGGAGGTGTGAAATGGAAGCATTAAGAGTAGCAATCAACATAATTTTTATATTGGTATGTGTAGCACTGACAGTGTTAGTATTGATGCAGGAAGGTAAATCCGCAGGACTGGGTTCCATCAGCGGTGCTGCTGAAACCTACTGGGGCAGAAATAAAGGACGTTCCATGGAAGGTATGTTGGTGAAGATCACGAAGATCCTTGCAGTATTCTTCATGTTACTTGCAGTCGTACTGAATCTGAACGTATTTTAATCATTACGAAGGATGACACTCTTGTGTGCATGGCATACAAGAGTGTTTTGTTATATTTAACTATTCAGAGCCATGCAAATCATGCCAACATGTACGTCGAATGCTTGCATTCGTAAGAACATTTGACATGATTTATATGGCGAAGTAACTACATGAGCAAAAGTAAAGCCTCGTAGAGGCGGTTTTGCGAATGGAGTTCTGAATAGTTACTGTTTGAGAGAGGTTACATGAGTAATAACGAAATCAGAGAGAAGAGAAAAAAAGTAATCTGTGATCTGGTGAAGGATGATTTTTACGTTCCGATGAAGGAAAAGGAACTGGCAATGTTTCTTCAGGTCGCAAAAGAAGACCGGGAAGAGTTTCGTGAGATTTTACGGGAACTTTTAGCGGAAGGAAAACTTACCCTGACCGTTAAGGGTAAATATATGAAGTCCAACGGTAAGGTTCTGACGGGAACTTTTATCAGCAATGCCAAAGGCTTTGGATTTGTGGAAGTGGAAGGAAGGGACGAGGATCTGTTCATTCCGGAGGACAAGCAGGGTGGAGCATTCCATAAGGATACCGTGGAAGTGGCACTTCTGCCTGCGAAGACCGGCAAACGCCAGGAAGCGCAGGTTATCCGCATCATTGCCAGGGGTATGTGGTGGGAACCTATGAGCAGTCCAAGAGTAATTTTGGCTTTGTCATTCCGGATAACACGAAGATAGCACAGGATATTTTCGTGCCGAAGGAGTGGTCGAAGGGGGCCATGACCGGACATAAGGTCGTGGTGGAGATCACCGGATACGGCACGAATACGAAGAGTCCTGAGGGCAAAGTCGTGGAGATCCTGGGACATATCAACGATCCCGGTGTAGATATCATGTCTATCGTACGTGGCTTTGATCTGCCGGTGGAATTCGGCGAGAAGATCATGAGCCAGGTGGAGAGGGTATCCCAGGAGGTATCCGAGGCGGATTGTGCCGGACGCAGGGATCTGCGGGATGTGACCATGGTGACCATCGACGGAGAGGATGCCAAGGATCTGGATGATGCTGTCAGTGTATCCTTTGATGGGACATATTACCACTTAGGAGTACACATTGCAGACGTGACGAACTACGTGCAGGAGAATTCCGCACTGGACAGAGAGGCATTAAAACGAGGCACCAGTGTCTATCTGGTAGACCGTGTGATCCCCATGCTGCCCCATGCATTGAGTAACGGTATCTGTTCCCTGAATGAGGGCGTGGACCGTCTGGCATTAAGCTGCCTGATGAAGGTGGATGAAGAGGGCGAGATCGTGGACTATGAGATCTGCGAATCTGTGATCCGGGTCAATAAGCGGATGTCTTATACCGTGGTGAAAAAGCTGCTGGAGGAGCCAGAGTGTGTAGAGCATAATGCCGATATGCCGGACGGAACCTCCGGGGAAGGCGTAGAAACCTCAACAGACTATTCACAGTACAGGGAACTGCTCCCTATGTTCCAACAAATGGCTGAGCTCGCGGACAAACTGCGGAAGAAGAGACAGAAGCGGGGATCCATTGATTTCGATTTTCCGGAGTGCAAGATTCTGTTAGATAAGGAAGGACATCCACTGGATATTAAGCCTTACGAGCGGAATATAGCGACTATGCTGATCGAGGATTTCATGCTCGCAGCGAATGAGACAGTGGCACAGCATTTTTACTGGCAGGAGCTGCCCTTCGTCTACCGCGTCCATGATGTACCGGATCCGGAGCGGATCCAGAAGCTGTCTACGTTCATCAGCAATTATGGCTATTACATGAAGGCACTGGGGCGCAGGAACAGCAAGGTCTCCACGGAGGAGATCCATCCCAAGGAGATCCAGAAGCTGTTACAGAAGATTGAGGGAACTCCCGAAGAGCCTATGATCGCCAGACTGACCCTGCGTAGCATGAAACAGGCAAAATACAGCACGGAGTGTACCGGACATTTCGGACTGGCCTGTCAGTATTATTGTCATTTTACTTCGCCGATCCGCCGTTATCCGGATCTGCAGATCCATCGTATTATCAAGGAACAGCTGCGGGGACGCCTGAAGGAAGAGAGAGTGGAGCACTACCGGGATATTCTGCCGGAGGTGGCGAAACATTCTTCTGAAATGGAGCGCCGTGCCGATGAGGCGGAGCGGGAGACGGATAAGCTGAAGAAGGTAGAATATATGGAACAACACATCGGAGAGGAATACGAGGGTGTGATCTCCGGTGTCACCGGCTGGGGACTGTATGTGGAACTGCCCAATACCGTGGAAGGGCTGATCCATATTTCCACGATCCCGGGCGACTATTATCACTACAATGAGGCAGCCTGTGAGATGGTAGGAGAAGCCACCGGACGTTGCTTCAAACTGGGAATGCCGGTACGGATCGAAGTGGAAGACTGCGACCGTTTTATGCGGACCATTAATTTCCGGCTGGTGGATAAATAAACCTATGAATCAAATGAACTGTTAGTTCATTGACAAATACGGAAAATATAGTAAACTGTAACTATTCAGAGCCGTTAAAAAGAAGCTCCGCAGGTGCGCCTTGTGAATGGGTTTCTGAATAGTTACAAGGTTTTAAGAGGTAGCCATGGCAAAAGGAAAAGAGTCCCAGAAGCTGATCGCGAACAATAAAAAAGCATATCATGATTTTTTCATTGATGAGACCTATGAGTGCGGCATTGCCTTGCACGGCACGGAAGTAAAGTCCATGCGTATGGGCAAGTGCAGTATCAAGGAGGCGTTCGTCCGCATTGAAGACGGAGAAGTATTCGTCTACGGAATGCATGTAAGTCCTTATGAGAAGGGGAATATTTTCAACAAAGATCCTCTTCGTGTGAAAAAACTGCTGTTGCATAAGTACGAGATCAACAAACTGCTGGGCAAGATCAAGGAAAAAGGGTATACATTAGTCCCTTTGCAGGTATACTTTAAAGACGGTAAGGTAAAGGTAGAGATCGGGCTGGCACGTGGTAAGAAGCTCTATGACAAGAGAGAAGCCATTGCCAAAAAGGATCAGCGCAGAGAGGCAGAGAAGGAATTCAAGGTCCGCAATCTGTGATCCACAGGCTCTGATTCTGCAATGCTTTACTGCAAGTGCTTGACAGTGTGTGTGCCATCAAGTATACTTGGTCTGACAATTGAATAAGGGGTAGTAAAGGTTTCGACAGGGGTTTTGCAGCTGGAGAAGCGAGTCGCATGGTAATGCGTTAAATGGCCAAATTAAAATTAAACGCTAACGATAATTTAGCATACGCTGCCTAATGGCAGCAGTCGGCCCTAGGGCACTCACACCTTAGGATCCCGGCTTCAAACATGTGAGAAACGACATATGCAAAGCTTTGCGCATATGGGCGTAACATGAAGCTACTGAAATGCCCAGGGTGTTTATTCCCGGGGTGCGGAGGGAATGTCAAAGAATAAACTACACTCGTAGAAGGACAGGGAATAGGCTTTTGGACACGGGTTCGACTCCCGTCTACTCCACTAAACCGTAACAAGTCGAACACCCTGTATAACATTGTTGTATACAGGAATATGTTCTGCTTGGTTTCACAGAGGGAATGGTAATTGTGAGAACGGTTATTGTAGATAGAATCTACAGGAAAGCAGCGATATTGTAGGTAGGTGATTACACCTCGTACAGTATCGCTATTTTTTGTAAGGCAATCCTTAAAAAAACCACCTGCTATGCAGGTGGACAACAATCGCTTTAGCTTACAGTAAAAACCTCCAATGATATAATAGTGTTGGTTCGCCAACCGCACTAATCAAAGGAGGTATCCAAAGTGGATGTAAATAGTTTATCACACAGTAAATGGAATTGTAAGTACCATATTGTGTTTGCGCCAAAGTTCCGAAGAAAAGTAGCATATGGAGCGTTACGTCAGGACATAGCAAATATTTTGAGCATGCTGTGTAAAAGAAAAGGAGTCAATATAGTGGAAGCAGAGATATGTCCGGATCATGTGCATATGCTTGTAGAGATTCCGCCAAACATCAGTGTAGCAAGTTTTGTAGGTTAGATAAAAGGAAAAAGTACACTGATGATATTTGAAAGGCATGCAAACCTGAAGTATAAGTATGGCAATCGGCATTTTTGGTTATTATGTAGATACTGTAGGAAAAAATGCGAAAAAGATCCAAGAGTATATCCAGAACCAATTAAAAGAGGATTTGGAATACGACCAAATGACACTAAAAGAGTATATTGACCCGTTTACGGGTGAGCCAGTAAAACAAAGCAAATAAGATGAGCCCTTTAGGGCTCTGCAGAGAAATGATGTTGCGGCTGGCGAGCTTTCAACGGGTCTTTAGACCCAGTGCCGGTAACAGCCCCTTATAGGGGCAGAACAAACCACCGGCTCAGCCGGTGGTTATGATTTTATACCGAAGAAAGGAAGTATAATGAAAGAATTCAAATTGTACAGTATTTCGGATGAATATGTGGAATGGCTTCGAGAGGATTTCCCGAATGTATATTCCAACAAAGTGAATACAAGGAGCTAAGCAGAAAGCAATGAATGATATGACTGCGGGATATGTGAAATCGGCATTGGACTACAGGGCATTAGAATACAGATGTGATTTATTTGAGCAAAAGAGTAGCAGGTTATAGAATTTTTAGAAATCCTTCATTTTGCTATAATTGTTTTCTGACAGATAAGGTGTTATCATAACATTATCAAGAGAAGCCAATCACCACAGGCGACATACAGTGATGATCCGGAGACGATTTTACCGCCCCCGCGCTGGCAGAAAGAAAGAGGCGCGTGTTTATGGAACAACATGATTTAAGTAAGATTCAAAAATTACAGGAGAAAGGAAAATCCGACAAGATCATCAAATATCTGAGTTCTTCCGATGACACGGTGGTGGTAGCCGCACTGGAAGCGTTGAGCCGGATCAAGGATGAAGACAGTGTCAACAGCATTGCCCACATGATCGACAATCCGGATACGAAGATCCGTGTCGAAGCAGCAAAAGCGTTAGGAAGCATCGGCACCGAATATGCCAAGACCTATCTGCTGCACAGACTGAATGCAGAACAGGATGAGACCGTGAAGACAGCCATCAAGGAAGCACTTCACACCCTGGCAGAGCATCATTAATTTGCTTTACTCGTAGTTTTTCTACTTATACATTTTCCCTCTTATTGGCGTCCGGGTCATTCCGGGCGCCTTTTTTTACCTTTTTTATTCTGCGAAATTTGGAAAAATCTTGCGATGGGTTCTGCTTGAAGCTACGACGCATATCTATTTATAATAGAACGGTACGTGAAAAAAGTAGTTTTGTAGTCATGGAGGTAGTTTAATGGAAAAATTAAACATTACAACTACAAAGGATAATGAAAAAGTATACAAAATCCTGGGGGATCTGATGAATGCCAACAAGGAATTCCAAATTATGATCACGGTTCCTTCTACGAAAAACGCCAAAGACAGCACAGTAAAAGCGACAGAAAAAAAGGAACAGACCCGGGAAGTCATCCATGACCTGGAAAAGGATGTCACGGATATGATCCATGAGATCGGAGTGCCGGCACATATCAAAGGGTATCAGTATCTGCGGGAAGCTATCATGATGTCGGTAGAGGATCCGGCAATGATCAGTTCTATCACAAAGATCCTGTATCCGACCATCGCCAAGCGGTTCCAGACCACACCCAGCCGCGTGGAGCGCGCTATTCGCCATGCCATTGAGGTTGCCTGGAGCAGAGGGCGCATGGAGACCCTGGATGCCATGTTCGGTTACACGATCGACACGGGCAAAGGCAAACCTACCAATTCGGAATTTATCGCACTGATCGCTGACAGAATCCGGCTTTCCTACAGATCATGAGAAATTTGAAACGAAAAGTTAGATGAAAAAGTAAATGATGACTGAATAATAGCAATAATTACTTTGTTTTACTTGTATGGTGAAATAAGTAATTATTGCTATTTTTATATAAACTAACTATATGGAAAAACAACGGGATTCAAAATAAAAGATATTGATAAATGAATTTTAAAATGGTATAATTTGTTAAAAAGATGCCACAAATGACTAAAGAAACAACGCTTAACGAATTTAACGATTCAAACGCTTTAAACGAAATACATGAAGTGGAGGAAAAAATGAAGATATCGACAGCAGAAATTAAGATTTATATTATTGAATGCGTAAAAACATATGGCATGTATACTAATGATGATTTTAAAAAATACATAATTCAAAAAAGTGGGAAAATACCTACGAAAAATCAAATTGCCGGAGCTATTGCACAATTAGTTGACTCAAATGATATTTCAAGAGTTGGGAGAGGCTTATATTCTAAAGATATAGAAAGTACATCTGTTAATACGAAAGCATCTTCTAATAATGCTAAAGAGGATACATTAAAAGCTGAAATTTACAATACTTTGAGTAAGGTGGAAAAAGAATTAGTAAGTGCAATAGGTTCGGTTAATGTTTTTGATTTAAATAGTGAAAACTTTGAGATTATAAAGAAGATACGTGGATTAAAAGACACTATAGAAGAAATAAAGGGTCAATGTAAATAGTTGATGATAATTGTGGAAAAGAGGGAATATGCTTCAGGAAAATAGTCGAACAGAATTTAAATCGGAATTAAATGACAAACTGGAAAAAGAAGTTGTAGCATTTCTGAACAATAAAGAGGGAGGAATACTCTATATCGGTTTAGATGATATAGGGAGCCCTATCGGTGTGCCGGAATTAGATTCTACGCAATTGAAAATAGCAGATCGAATAAAAAATAATATTCTTCCATCAACTATGGGATTATTTGATATTGTAACAGAGGAAATAGATAATATTCCAATCATTAAAATTTTGATTTCCAGTGGACTTGAAAAGCCGTATTATATTAAAAAACAAGGGATGTCGCCGAATGGATGTTTTATGCGGATAGGAACATCTACGCAACCGATGCCGACACCGCTGATAGACAATTATTACAGTAAAAGGCTTCATAATACATTAAGAAATATCACATCCCCCAGACAGGATCTGACATTTGCACAATTAAAAATATATTATCAGGAAAGAGGAATGGAGTTAAATGATAAATTTGTAAATTCGCTGGAACTCCTGACCCCGGATGGAAAATATAATTATGTTGCATATTTATTAGCAGATGAAAACGGCATATCAGTAAAGGTCGCAAAATATGCAGGAAAAGATAAAGTAGATCTGATTGAAAATGAAGAATATGGTTATTGTTCTTTGATTAAAGCAACCTATCAAGTGTTGGAAAAATTAAAGATTGAGAATGTTACGAGAACAAAAGTGACAACTGCGCAGAGAACAGAAACAAATCTGGTTGCACCTATTCCTATGCGAGAGGCTGTAATAAATACAATTGTTCATTCTGATTTTACGAGAGAGATCCCTCCGGTTTTTGAAATTTTTAGTGACAGAATGATTTTTACTTCCTATGGAGGATTGATACCGGGACAGAGTGAAGAGGATTTTTTTAGCTGTAGCAGCATGCCAAGAAATCGTGAATTGATGAGAGTATTTAAAGATGTAGGACTTGTGGAACAGCTAGGGTCAGGAATGAGCAGAATTCTCAAAGTATATGATAAGAGCATCTTTCATATTTCAGAGCATTTTATTAAAGTAGAGATTCCATTTTCAACAGAACAAAAAGAGGATACCAATATCATTGCCAATGGCAATGATGTTGGCAATGATATTGGCAATGAAAAGTCGGAAGAAATGGAAACTTTGGAGATCCTAAAAGAAAATCCATTTGTCACAGCAAAACAAATGGCAAAACAAATGAGCATAAGTCCGAGAAAGGTAGCTCGTCTTATAAAGGCACTGAAAGAAGAGGGAAAAATAGTTAGAGTAGGATCGGATCGAAAGGGTTACTGGGAGATTAAAGATTTGTAAATTGCCTTTGAACTCTTTTCTATGAATCGTAAACATGGTATAATCAATCTATATTTTGAATACAAGCCGTAGCATATGTGGAGGGTTTACATGAAAAAAATTCTTTTTGCCGCATCGGAAGGCGTACCTTTTATCAAGACCGGAGGACTTGCGGATGTCGTAGGATCTTTGCCGAAGTATATTGACAAGGAGTATTTTGATGTAAGAGTGTTTATCCCGAAGTATACCTGTATGAAGCAGGAGATGAAGGATAAGCTCAGGTATGTGACACATTTCTACATGGATTTCAACTGGCAGAATGTGTATGTAGGTGTTCTGGAGGCAGAGGAAGCCGGGGTGCATTATTATTTCATTGATAATGAGAGTTATTTCGGTGGTTTCAAGCCTTATGGGGATGATCCCAGATATGAGATTGAAAAGTATGCATATTTCTGCAAGGCAGTGCTGTCGGCATTACCGCTTTTGAATTTCCAGCCGGATCTGATCCATTGCCATGACTGGCAGACCGGTCTGATCCCGGTATACCTGAAGGAGCGTTTCCATGGCGGAGATTTCTACCGCAACATGAAGTCTGTGATTACCATACATAATCTGAAGTTCCAGGGAAAATGGGATGTGAAGACGGTACAGAGCATTACCGGACTGCCGGAGTATTATTTTACCTCTGACAAGCTGGAGGCTTATAAGGATGCAAATCTGTTAAAGGGCGGTATCGTATTCGCGGATGCAGTGACCACCGTAAGTGATACCTATGCGGAGGAGATCAAGACTCCGTTTTACGGTGAGGGCCTGGACGGATTGCTGCGTGCGAGAAGTCATGATCTGCGCGGTATTGTCAACGGCATCGACTATGGAGAGTTCAATCCGGAGACGGACAAAAATATCGTAAAAGCCTATAATGCAGTGAATTTCCGCAAGGAAAAGGTGAAGAATAAGCGAGCCCTGCAGGAAGAGCTTGGACTTCGCGTAGATGATAAGAAAATGATGATCGGTCTGGTATCCAGATTGACAGACCAGAAGGGTCTGGATCTGATCGCTTATGTCATGGATGAACTGTGCCAGGATGATATCCAGTTCGTGGTACTGGGCACCGGTGAGGAACGTTATGAGAATATGTTCCGTCATTTCGACTGGAAGTATGGAGACAAGGTGTCTGCCAACATTTATTATTCGGATGCACTGTCCCATAAAATCTATGCGGCTTGTGATGCTTATCTGATGCCGTCTTTGTTCGAGCCCTGCGGCCTGAGTCAGTTGATCGCGCTGCGTTACGGTACCGTACCCATCGTCAGAGAGACCGGCGGACTGAAGGATACCGTACAGCCCTATAATGAGTATGAGAGCACCGGCACGGGCTTCAGTTTTACGAATTACAATGCACATGAGATGCTGAATACGATCCGCTATGCGGAGCATATTTACTATGACAGGAAGAGAGAGTGGAATAAGATCGTGGATCGTGCCATGGCCACCGACTACTCCTGGAAGGTATCCGCCGGAAAATACCAGGAGATGTATGACTGGCTGATCGGATAAAGAACTGGAATAAGGTAAGATTACATATGGCAGATAAGAACAGTTCCAAGAACAATTTTATCATGCAGGCGGGAATTCTGGCGGCAGCCGGAATCATCAGCAGAATCATAGGGCTCCTTTACAGGGGCCCTTTACAGAGTGTCATCGGGAATCTGGGACTTGGTTATTACCAGTCAGCGTATAACTATTATACGATCATTCTGTTGATCTCCTCTTATAGTATTCCCTCGGCAATTTCCAAAGCTATCGCACAGAAGCTGGGAGAGAAGGAATACCGTAACGCCCACAGACTGTTCCACGGAGCCATGATCTATGTACTGGTGGTTGGCGGTATAGCCAGCCTTTTTCTGTTTTTCGGAGCGGGATTATTCGTGTCCGGAGCAGCGGTCACAGTACTGCGCACCTTTGCACCGACGATCTTCGTCTATGGTATCCTGGGAGTTTTACGAGGGTATTTTCAGGCACATAAGAGCATGGCGCAGACCTCCGTATCGCAGATCCTGGAGCAGATCGCCAATGCGGTAGTCAGCGTAGGCGCGGCATACCTTCTGATCCAAATGTTTATGGGAACGATGGAGGTTCCGGCGGATCAGGCAGGGCAGGTGATGAGGGCAACCTACGGTGCAGTGGGAAGTGCACTGGGTACCGGTGTCGGCGTATTAGTGGCGCTGCTTTTTATGGAGGGAGTCTATGCTCTGAATCGTGGAATGATCCTGCGCAGAGTGCAGCGTGACAGGCATGAACATGTGGATTCCTACGGACAGATATTCAAGACGATCACACTGGTGGTGACGCCGTTTATTTTGAGTACAGCTGTATATAACTTAAGCAGTACGGTCAACAACAGTATCTACACCAAATGGTATCCGTCCCTTCGCAATCTGGATACGGTATCTATTTATGAAAAATATGGTATTTTCTCCGGACAGTCCCTGACAATGTCCAATATTCCCATAGCCTTTGCATCTGCTATGGCTTCTGCCATGATCCCTTCCGTAGCACAGCTGATGGCAGCCCGGGATGTGAAGGGAGCCAGAGAGAAGATCGGACTGGCAGTGAAGACTACCATGGTGATCTCGATTCCCTGCGCTGTGGGACTTTTTGTACTGGCGAAGCCGGTGATCAGTCTGCTGTTCACAAATAAGACGGCAGAGGAACTGAATCTGGCGGCAGCTCTTTTAATGACATTGTCACTGTCGGTTATTTTTTATGCACTGTCTACGTTGAACAGCTCTATTTTGCAGGGACTGGGCAAAGTCAATACCCCGATCATCAATGCGGGGATCTCGCTGGTGGTGCAGACGGTGGCAGCAGTGCTGCTTCTGATGTTCACAAGACTGGATCTGTACAGCATTGCCATCGCCAATACGCTGTATTCCGGTATGATGTGTGTGCTGAACCAGTGGGCGGTAAGAAGAGCGGTAGGCTACCGGCAGGAGATCGTAAAGACTTTCGTCATTCCGGCGTTCGCCTCCGCGTTTATGGGAGCGGCAGCCTGGGCAATCTACGAGGGTCTGTATATGGTGACGAAGTCCATGCGGATCTCTGTCATTCCTGCAATCGTAATTGCTGCTGTAGTCTATTTTGTCATGCTGATATTGATGCGGGGCATCACGGAGCAGGAGCTTCGCAGCTTCCCGAAGGGATATCTGTTAGTGAAGGTAGCGAAGAAGTGCCGCTTATTGAGATAAAGAGAAGCGATGGCAGCTACGATGCTCTAGGTGAAGAAACAGTGAAGAGAATAAGTACAGAAAGGAGTCTGCCTCATGACAATGTTATTGTCGGAGGCAGATTTTTGCGTACATGGGGCGTAGATATAAGGAGCATGCTGATTAAGCCCCGGGGAGATCGAGAGAGCGGGGCGCAGAGAGGAAAAGAAACTAAATAAGCCCCCGGGGCATGAAACCACGGGGGCACAAAGTCAAGGTATATCATGGAATAGAAGTGAAAAACTTTCAAATGTATCAATTATCTCTGGCAGAACGGATCCCCACCATTCTTGAATAATGTGATCATTTCTTGACCGACACTGATAGTGGAGGGCAGATCCGGGACATCCTCTCTGGAGAACCAGGCAGCCTCGCCAAGCTCCGATTCTTGCAAAGTAATAGAAGGATCCCCCTCCAGCTTCGCGAAGAAGCCGATCATGGCGGAATCGCTGAAGGACCAGGGCTGGGATTTGTAATAGACCAGATCGCTGACCTTTAAACCGACTTCTTCCATGATTTCCCGGCGGGCAGCACCCTTGAAGGTCTCACCGACTTCCACGAAGCCGGCCACCAGTGCCCAGTGACGATAGGAACCGCCGGCGTAACGGGTCAGCAGGATCTTGTCCCGCTCGGTATCCACGATGGCAATAATGACGGCTGGAGAGATCTTGGGATATTCAATCTGACCGCACTCCGGACAGATGCAGGCCCGTTCCGTAGTGCTAGGAACTGTGGGATGCCCGCAGCGGCCACAGAATTTCCGGTCCAGACGGAAACGATTGATCTGGGTGGCAGTGATTCCGGCAAATGCCAGATATTCCGGCTCAAAATTACGGAACATACCGGAAGCGTAGAGGTCTTCTTCCGGGAGCATGAGAGCACCGGCGTCCTCCGTCGTCTTGCGGAAGAATGCTCGGTCATCAATGGAAAAGAGATATTCACAGTCCAGAAAAAAACGTTCTATAGGCTGACGGATTCCCAAGAGTCCATGGACTTCTTCAAAAGTAGGAAGATATACTTGAGGGTGCTCAGAGATGCCGGCACCGGCGGAAGTATCCGTTACATCACTGTTTTCTGTATGGGAGGGCAGATAGACCTTTTCTCCGTCAAATAACAGCAGATAATCGGAAGGCTTTGGCTCCTGATTTCGGAATTCAGGATAGTATTTATGTGGTTCAATTTTATGGATCATCATAGGCATTTCTCCTTTTATGGCTATTTTTCAGAAAGTGTTCATAAGAATATAGTAGTCCACCGTGGGAGAACTGTCAAACGTAACAGTTCAGCCGCGCCGTTCACGGGAGTCGCGTTAACACGCTTTTATGTCACTTCGTGACTACCTTTGCTCATAGATTGGCGCTTAGCTCCTGCACATATTTGCCCGCAAAATCATGCAAGCATGATTTCTGCGCCCAGATATGTTCAGAACTGAACTGTTGTGGAAATTATTTGAGATTCCGGGATATTTGTGTTAAAATATTTTGTGACTGTTCTGAGGTGTTCATTTCTCGAATGCCCCTGTGAACAGTTACGGAATTTATCAGAAAAATACAGCATGAGAGTACAAAAGTGAGTATCTCATGTGGAAACGAGGGATAGTATGTTACAGATGATCTTGCCGGAGGGAAGCAGTTCTCTCCTTGCTTTTTTTGGAATCCTTTTTGCTTTTGGAGCGACGGTACTGGCAACGGCGAAATTAAGTCCGTATCTGCCCAAGGATGCAGGAAGAGAATTTGCCCATGACGGAAAATTGTCTGCGGGGAAACCCAGAGGTGCCGGAATTATTTTTGTCATGGCATTTGTGGCATCCGTTCTGCTGTTTTCCCCTTTAAGCGCAGAGCTGGTGATCTATCTGCTGCTGATCGTGGTATGCATGATGACGGGATTTCTGGACGATGCTTCCAAGACTCCATGGGGTGAGTACAAAAAAGGTTTCTTAGATCTGTGCGTGGCGGCACTGGTAGCCATCACGTTCCTGAAATATAATTCCAACGTGGTGGAGCTGGCACTGTTTCATGTAAAGTTCACCCTGCCGCCTGTGGTATTCGCCATTCTCACGGTGATCCTGGTATGGACCTCCGTGAACGTGACCAACTGCTCCGATGGTGTGGACGGACTCTCCGGAACCCTCTCGATCATTACGATCATGTCCATCTATATCGTGGACCGTATGAAGGACGTCAATGAGACCTATTCTTTCCTGATCCTGCTGTTTGCCGTATGCATTCTGGGTTATCTGTGGTACAATGCAACACCCAGTAAGCTGATGATGGGAGATGCGGGTTCCCGGGCCATGGGACTGTTCATCAGCATCGCTATTTTAAAGAGCGGCTGTCCGTTTTTGTTTATTCCGCTGGCTCTGGTGCTGATTCTGGACGGAGGTTTGGGACTGCTTAAGGTTTCCCTGCTCCGCTTCCTGAAGATTCATATTTTGAAAAATGTGCGTACTCCCTTGCATGATCATGTGCGTAAGGTGTGGGACTGGTCCAATACACAGACTGTATTCCGTTTTGCCATTATTCAGATCATTCTGTCTCTGGCGGTAATCTACGCAATGCAGTTGTAGAATGCTGGGCACACCGGGACAGCATAGAGACTGCGACCGGTCATCCTCTGCAAGAAAAGAAGGTTGGCTGCCGGAAGGAAAAAGGTCGGTCGCCGGAGAAAAAGAAGGACGGCTGTTGGTAGAAAATCAGCATGTGCCGAGCCGGGAGAAAAACTGTCAATAAATGATATAAGTAATTGAACAGATAGGAATGGAGAAATTATGTACGATGAATTAACACCCAGTGATATCAGGAAAATGGAAGATGAGATCGAGTATCGTAAGCTGGTGGTGCGTCCCAAGGCACTGGAGGACGTGAAGGAAGCCAGAGCCCACGGAGATCTCAGTGAGAATTTTGAATATTATGCAGCGAAAAAATACAAGAATCAGAACGAGAGCCGGATCCGTTATCTGGAGAGAATGATCAAGACCGCAAAGGTGATCTCCGAGAACTCCGCCGTGGATGAGGTGGGCATCAACAACACTGTTACCGTGGAATTCATCGACGACGGCACGGAAGAGGATTACAAGATCGTGACCACCGTTCGCGGTAATTCCCTGGAAGGCCTGATCAGCAACGAATCTCCGCTGGGCAAGGCACTGCTTGGCAAAAAAGTGGGTGATGTGGTCCATGTGCAGGTCAATGCCAATGTGGGCTATGACGTAGAGATCAAGGCACTGAAAAACACTGAGGATGACGGGGACAAGATCCGCAGCTTCTAATGCTTTGCGGACCCCACAAGCTATAGAAAGAAAGGGTAACTATTCAGAGCCTCATAACAATTACAGAATATTCTTGCGGATCCCGGTATTCAATGAATATTTTGCGATAGTTACAGGGCTTGGAACAGATACAAAAAAAGGAATTATAAGAATGAAAAAATATCTGCTGTTTGATCTGGACGGTACACTGACAGATCCCAAAATTGGAATTACGACCTGTGTGCAGTATGCGCTGCACTCCTTCGGTATTGAGGAACCTGATCTGGACAAGCTGGAGCCTTTTATCGGACCGCCCTTACGGGACAGCTTTATGGAATTCTACGGTTTTACCGCTGAGCAGGCGGAGGAGGCCGTGGCAAAATACAGAGAGCGTTTTCAGAATACGGGTATTTTTGAAAATGAAGTTTATGCCGGTATTCCGGAGATGCTGAAGAACCTGCAATCCAAGGGCTATTTTCTGGCACTGGCTTCCAGCAAACCCCAGATCTATGTAGAACGCATACTGGAGCATTTTGATCTGAAAAAATATTTTGCCGTGGTGGTAGGCAGTGAGCTGGACGGCACCAGAGAGACGAAGGATCAGGTGGTGCAGGAGACCCTGCATCAGCTGTTCAAGGAGAATCCCATAGAGCCGGATCAGGTCTACATGATCGGTGACAGAAAGTTCGATGTGGAAGGAGCCAGAGCGTTGGGCGTGGAGAGCGTGGGCGTGACTTATGGCTACGGAAGCAAGGAAGAGTTAAAGGAAGCAAAAGCGGACTACATCGTACAATCCGTGGAAGAATTGGAAAAATTTCTGCTTCGCGGCAGCGAGGAACTGGTGAACAGCAATCCCGACAATAAAAAGAAAAATCCCATGTACCAGAGAATCTGGACCATGGTGTATTCGTTCCTGATGTTTATCCTGGTGCGCAATGTGGTACAGTATGCGCTGCTGGCACTGTTGTATCAGCTGGCACAGTCCGGTGCTTCCGGTGGACTGGTAGATCTGCTGATCCTGAGGGATGAGACCGGTGCATATAACGGCTATTCCGGAGATGTGTCCAGTATCATAGCGGCACTGGGCTTCATCGGCGGAGCACTGGCGGTATGGTCCACGGCAAAGCTTCTGATCACGAAGAACAAAGAGGATATGCATTTAAGCCATCTAAAAAAAGAAGGTAAGGCAAAATATGCCCTGCTGGTGGCAACCACTATTGGTGCCGTTATCGGATGCAACCTCCTGTTTGAACTCCTGGGAGTGACCAACAAATCCGAAGCCTATACCGAAGTTGCAACCCAGCAATATTCCGCACACTTTATTGTGGGTATTCTGGTATTCGGCTTTATCTCTCCGATTGCGGAGGAATTACTGTTCCGTGGAGTGATTTATGGTTACCTGCGCAGATTTATGGATCTGAAGCTTGCTATAGCTCTGTCCGCACTGATCTTCGGTGTGTACCACATGAACTACGTGCAGGGCATCTACGGCTTTCTCATTGGCTGCCTCATGGCTTACGCTTATGAGTATTTCGGAGAATTCAAAATGGCAGTGTTCGTTCATGTGTCATCCAATGTCCTCGCCTACTGCCTGTCCTACACCTCCATCGCCGTCACCGGCTTCGTCAGCTGGCCCGTGTGCGTGGTATTCCTGGCAGTGGCAGTTGTATCCTTGATCACTTTGCACAAACAGAAAAATATATTTTAATGAGATAACAAAACACATTAGTTACCAGTTCTGACCGCATTCATAAACTGTATTGAACTGGACTTCATAACCCAGCAGCCGAAAACAGGGTAAGGATAAGCAGGCCGTAAGCAGACGTCGGCACTTAGTGACCGTACTTTGGTCACTTATGTGCCGCTACGCTCTGCGACAGAGTGCGAACGTGCCGCGTTCCTTGCCCTGTTCTCGACTGCGGAGATATTACATCTTAAAAGGAGCAACATATGAAATTCAGCATTATCGTAGTATGCCTGAACCCCGGCACCAAACTGAATCAGACCCTTGACAGTATCCTGGCCCAGACCTGCCCAGACTTCGAAGTCATCGTCAAGGACGGTGGCAGCCGTGACGGATCCATAGAGTCCATGCGCACTGACGGGCGGATCCATCTCTACCAGGAACCGGATCACAGTATCTACGAGGCTATGAACCAGGCGGTCTCTCATGTGACCGGAGATTACATTCTGTTCTTAAACTGCGGTGACCTCTTCTATGACAAGGAAGTTCTGGCGCACACCGCACAATTCATGGAACAGCACCCTATGAAACTGCAAGGCATCTATTACGGAGATACCTACAGCGCGAAAACGGACACGAAGATATCATCCCCGCCCCGAATCACCGGCTTTGTCTGCTACCGCAACCTTCCCTGCCATCAGTCCTGCTTCTATGCCGCAGACCTGTGCCGACAGAAGCCCTACGAACCAAAATACAAGATCCGCGCAGATTATGAACATTTTCTGTGGTGCTATTACCGGGCGAAGGCTCCCATGCAGTATCTGGGGCTTACCGTATCTTCCTACGAAGGCGGCGGCTACTCCGAGACAAAGGAGAACCTGAAACGCAGTGCCGCAGAGCATAAGGAGATCACGACAAAATACATGAAACCCGTAGAACTGTTCCGTTACCGCGCTGTGATGGCACTGACCCTGGCACCTCTCCGGACCGCAATGGCAGAAAGCAGACATTTCTCTGCAATCTATCAGGGACTGACAAGCAGAGTGTATGGTCGGAGACAGGAAAAATAGGGAAAATCCCCAAAGAGTTGTGCTAAAAGCATGGCTTAAAAAAGAAAATTAACACAATTCACAGACAACAGCCATACGAACAACTGAATTGACAAATTATCTGACAATTCAAGGAAAAATCTATATTTACAAATGAGAAAAATAGGTGTATAGTACAGAAAAGGTCGCAATGAGGCGCTCGAAAGAGTCTCATTGCGACCTTTTTTAGTTGCAGGAAAGTGCTGAAAGCACAGTCTTGCAAATGAGGTTATGAATAGTAACAGACAGATGAAAAAGAGAGAAATAGAAACCCGGAAAGGAGAACTATATGTTTGATGTAAAACAGGAGCTGCCCAAGGCACCGTTATATCGGGAAGAATTTGAGCATGATAACTGCGGTATCGGAGCCTGTGTCAATATTCACGGAGAGAAGAGCCGCGCGACCGTAGAGAATGCGCTGAAGATCGTAGAGAATCTGGAGCACAGAGCCGGTAAGGATGCGGAAGGCAAGACCGGTGACGGTGTCGGTATTCTGACCCAGATTCCCCACAAATTTTTTGCCAGAGTGACCAGGGCTCTGGGCATGGACATCGGCGGAGAGAGAGAATACGGTGTCGGCATGTTCTTCTTCCCGCAGGAAGAACTGCGCCGCAATCAGGCCAAGAAG
>ENA-OPBZ01000542-OPBZ01000542.1-human-gut-metagenome-genome-assembly--contig:-NODE-542-length-19481-cov-9.077834_pt1 | contig 19481 bp, 11 predicted proteins | sample MGYA00241072_ERZ501459 | MGnify/ENA primary metagenome ERZ501459 (study PRJEB25962, sample SAMEA2042632) | human gut metagenome | biome: human gut; feature: human-associated habitat; material: faeces...
GAATTGCTCGATGTACTTCTTGTCAAGCCATGTCGCACCCAGCCGCACCTCAATCTCGCTGGCTTCAAGGTCTTTCGGCTGTGCGGCGATCAGGGCATCCACATTCCCGGCGAAGAATGGGTCGCGCGCTGCCACGCGCTGCGCGGTGCGGAGCTTCTGCCGGACGTTGCCGGAGAGATATTCGTCCGCCGTCTGCCAGCCCTTCGCCCAATGCTCGCCGCCGTCCTGCAAGTCAAATGGGCCGCTGTTGGGTTCCTTGTAAATGACACCCTTCAAATCCTCAACGATCTGCGGGATTTTCTCGCTGCCGCCCATGAGGGAGGCCATAAAGTCGAGATCGACGCAGGCTTTTTCTCCGATGCAGACAGCAAGGGCTTCACTGGCGGTATCCACGGTTTCCACCGCCTTGTGGGGCTTGATGGTGCGCTTGGTGAACATATCCGCCTTGCGCTCCAGCTTGCCGTCCTCGTCAATGACTTCCAGCGCGCAGAGCAGATAGTAGCTGGAATCATCAGCAAAGGCCAGCCGGTTCGCCCGGTCATTGATAAGACCATATTTTGCAGAGAAGCTGTCATAGAGCCGGTTCAGTTCGGCCTGTTTGTCCTGGATGGCGCTGTCCGGTGTGGCGGCGTCCATTTGCAGATCAATGAGCTGCTGGACACATTCTCGCAGACCCACCAGTCCTTTCACACGGGCTTCGGCGGTGGCATTCAGGTCAGGCCGTACCATACAGCTGTTTTCACGGTAATACACATCGCCGTCCACAACGGTGTAGGAGTAATTTTTCACATTGGGGTCAGCAGGGATAGAAGTGTCGATGGCTTCGCCCTCGCCCAGCTCCGGCAGCTCGGCCTCCTGGTAGGTGCCGCGAATGTACTTCACGGCATCGTGCAGCTGATCGGCCAGTTCCAGCCCCTCAATGGGGTTCACGGTGTAGTCCATACCATGTGCAGTGCTTACCGGCTCCTGTCTGCCTAGCACCATTTCCGGGTGGTCGATAAAATACCGGTTGATGGCAAACCCGTCCTCCGTCTGTCCGGTCTGGGTCCATTCCGGCACGATGTCCAGCGGGCGATCCCGCTTTTGGAGAAAGATGATGTCGGATACCACCTCGGCACCGGCATTCTTTTTGAACGCGTCATTCGGCAGACGGATAGCTCCCAGCAGCTCGGCACGCTGGGCAAGATAGCGGCGCACGGTGGAATCCTTGGCGTCCATGGTATATCGAGAGGTCACAAAAGCTACCACACCGCCGGGACGCACCTGATCCAGTGCTTTGGCAAAAAAATAGTTATGAATACTGAAATTCAGCTTGTTGTAGGCTTTGTCGTTGACCTGATACTGACCGAACGGCACATTGCCGATGGCAAGGTCAAAGAAGTCACGCCTATCGGTGGTCTCAAAGCCGCCTACTGTGATGTCCGCCTTGGGATAGAGCTGCTTTGCGATGCGCCCGGAAACAGGGTCCAGCTCCACGCCGTACAGACGGCTGTTTCGCATTTTCTCCGGCAGCATACCAAAGAAATTGCCCACACCCATAGACGGCTCCAGAATATTTCCGGTCTCAAATCCCATACGGTCCACCGCTTCATAGATGGCCTGAATGACCGTAGGGCTGGTGTAATGGGCGTTGAGGGTAGAGCTTCTGGCGGCGGCATATTCCTCCGGGGTCAGCAGTTCTTTTAGCTGGGCATACTCTAAAGCCCATGCCGGTTTCTCCGGGTCAAACGCATCAGAGAGACCGCCCCAGCCCACATATCGAGAAAGAACCTCCTGCTGTTCGGGGCTTGCCTGCTGTCCGGCAGCTTCCAGCTCTTTCAGCAAACGAATCGCATTGACATTTGCCTGGAACTTGGCTTTCGGACCGCCTTCGCCCAAATGCTCATCGGTAATGCGGAAGTTTTTTGCATTGCGGCGCAGGTTAGCCTTGTATTCCTCATAGGAGGCTTCCTCGGCAGCTTTGGCATTGGGGAAGGTCTGCCACTGGCCATTGACCTGAATGGAAACCGGGTGTTCGTCCAGCACTTCCTCAAAGGTTTTCTCCGGCTCTGTCACAGGGGCTGGTGGCTCCGGCTCCTCGATATGCAGCCGTTCCACCACCACATCATAAGGCAGATTGTTCTTATCGCCCGGATAGACGGCCATGGTCTCGGAATGGAAGGTCGGGGATTCGGTAGTCGGTTGGGGCTGTTCCTGTCCAAAACCGTCCTGCTGACGGGCATACATCCCGCGCAGCAAAGGCGCAACCTCATCCCAGCGGAAATACAGCATAGCCAGACGCTTTTCCTCTGCATCCATGACTTCCAGTTCTATGCCCTGTGCCGTGGTACGGTAATCGGCAATATCGCCGGTCTCCAGATTCAGTGTCTCGATCTCACCGGAATAGGCTCTGCTCAGCCAGTAGGCGATCTCGCTGTTGCTCCTGCCGGATTGCAGCAGCGTGGAAATCTGCTTTTTATCCGCTTCATCCATCAGTCCATGAGCCAATACATCCCGCAAGTCCTGATCTGCCTTGTCCGGGTCAATAGGAAGAAATTCGGTATAGTAAGCATTGCGGCGGTCTGCCCGAAGCAGCTGCTCGAACTGTTCTTTGCGCTCTGCCCGGTAGATGGGATATACCATCCCGGTGGGCAGAAGCTGTACGGTGTCCTCCCGCAGCTCGGTGATCTGATAGGCGTCATCCTCGATATACACGGTATCGCCCACGGCATAGACCGGGGCGGCTGGGTCATAGGAGGTTCTTTGCGGAATTGGGCGGCGAACTGCGTCATATTCCTCATCGGAAATGGAAACTTTGGAAGTCTGCTCTGTCTCGGCATCTGCGATCTGCTCGGCATCTGACATCACCTGTTGGATAAACGGGGCATTGTCCAGTTTTTCCGTGTCTGCCACCTGGCCGTTGACGATTCCTCTTTCTTCCAGAGCTTCCCGGATGGCGATGGGGTCGATGTCGTCAAAACGGTCCTGTTCTTCTTCGGTATAGAACCGGTCCTCCTGAATGAGCTGGGCAATCCGGCGCTGTACCTTCGGCCAGGGCAGCTGCGTTTCCTCCGGGCTGCCGGCACGGACAACGAACAGGCTGTTACTGCCGCCGTATTCCTGAGCCAGCCATGCGGCGGTATCTTTTTCTCTTGCATGGTCTTTCATATAGCGGACAACAGCGTGTTTACTCTCGATATTGCCGTTCCATGCACAAAGGGCAGTATCAATATCTTCCTGAGAAAGAGGGCGCAGAAGCTCATGGAGCTTTGGATAGGTCTCGTCGATCACTTCCCGGTGTAAACGCTGACGGAACTCCGGCACATCCGAATAGAGTCGGATCAGCTCCATATCCTTAGAACCAAGGACCGCACGGCGCACAGCGGCATTGCCCTCGATGACAACATTTTCACGGTCAGAATGCCCGCAGGCATTGCGGTATGCGGCATCCTCGGAAATGGCGGCAGTCACCACAGTCTTATACTGCTCAAACTGCTCCCGAAGGGTAGGCTTTGGCGTTTCTTCCTCCACCTCCGGCTGCTGGGCTTGGATGGCATCTTCTTCTGCCAATTCCTTTTCAGCCTGGATTTTGTCATACTGCGCCTGTTCCTGTTCGGTAAGATAGCGGCCTTTCTGGACAAGAGAGGTAATGCGCTTGGCAACCTTTTCCCAGTTCAAGTGAACATCCGGGCAGTCCTGCTTTTTATAGTGCAGTCCTTTCCCATCGTGATCTTCGCCGCTGTGTGTTGCGCCGGACAGGGCATGAGAGCGTCCGCCAATGCCATACTCGTCTTTGAGGAATCTCACTTTTTCCTTATCCGTATGGTTTTCCATGAAGAACGCATAGATACGGCCTTTTCCTCCGGCGAAACTGCTTCCGCCGGTCATGGCGGCGTCGATCTCATCCTCGGTAATAAAGTGCTGGACGGTTGGCACTTGGGAAAGCTCTGAAGAAAAGGTCCTGCGGGGCAGGTCAAGGTCCTTCAGGTTCTCCCAGATCTCCCTCGGTCTATGATAGTGAAAACGCAACAGGTCACGGTCCTGCTGATAGGCAGTCCAGAAGGCGGCGTATTCTTCCTTGAGGGTCTGGCGGAAAGCCGGTTCACTCAGCTGCTCCATCAGGCGGCGGGTCTCCTCCGGGAAACCATTGCCTTTGATCTCTGACAGGCAGGACAAATATCCGCCTTTTCTGGCGTCCTCACTGAGATCGTGATACAGATGCCAGAGCTTTTCCGAGAGGAGGGAGCGTTCATAGCCTGCCGCTTCTGCAAGCTCCACATTGGAGGCAAACTGACCACTTTCCAAAAGCTCCCCGATACGCTCTGCGGCGCTCTCCCAGGAAATGACCTGGGCAGACCTGTCATAACGGACAGACTTCCCATGGGAAAGATGGATACCATCCTCGGCATACCATGCGCTCACACTGCCAAGGCCATTGCCGCCGTGGTACAGCGTTTTCAGTATCTCGGCAATCTCAGCGGTGGTTTTCTGCTTTTCAAAGGCTGCAACCACACGCTCCCTTTGACGGTCTGTATTGCCGCCCAAACGCAGCACATGGTCGATGTCATTTTGGGCAAAAGAAAAAGCAGAGGATGTATGCGCTACATTCTCTGCTTCATCTATGGATTGGATCTGTTCCGCTTCGGAGAGGAACAGGTTTAGGGTCAGCTGTTGATAAGCTCCGCCATCAGGATTTCCTCGGCCTGAGCTTTGCAGGTGTTCATCAGCCCCACCCACTTCATGGGATCGCTGGCTTTCAGTTCCTCGGTGGCTCCCGCTTCCTTCGCCAGCTGGGGCATCATCTGCTCCAGTCTGCTCTGGGCGGTCTCGTCGATCTCCAGAAGGTGCGGGTACAGCTTCTCGCTCAGCAGCATCTGGTTGTAGAGGATGGGACGGTGTTCCTTCAGGTAGGTTTTCCTCATCCTGCCGTACTTGCCCAGGGGTTTCTCCGGCTGCTGGCTCAGCTTCAGGTCGGGAATCAGATAGTCTCCGTTCTGGATATAGGTCATGGGATTGTTCATCTTGTTTGCTCCTTTCTTGGTTGGCTTCGCGCTCTGCATTTCGGACGGTAACGCCGATCTGCCGCAGCACCTGCTGGTTGATCTGGCTGACCGCTGTTCCCAGCGCTCCGATGGTTGCCGGGGTATTGAAATCAAAGATCGCCATGAAATCTTCGTGGTCGAAGTAGCGTTCCGGCTCCAGTCCACAGCGGGACATCAAAGCGTAAGTGATACTGACGGTGGCTGCTGCCTTGAACTGTACTCCGATGTTAAACTCATCATATTCCTCCAAAAAGGAACCGTCAACGATATAGAAGAAGTCCTGCTGATGCTCCGTCCAGTATTCCTCAGCCAGTTTTCCGGCTACCTCGGTGAGCTGTCCGGCAAGGTCATCACCGGAAACATCATAGGTGCGCTCAAGCATGGCCTGCACCGAATCCAAATGGCGCTCCTCCAGCTGCCACAGCCAGGGAGTGCGGGAATGTTCACGGGTTCCGGTGTCGGAAATATCAAAAACATAGCGCAGGCGGGGCCTGTCCCCGGAATCGTCCACCAGAGCAATTCCCTTGGAGCCGCGCCTTACATACCGGCCCATCTTTTCATTCCACAAATCGTACTCCGCACAGGCGGTGGCGTCCGGTCGCTGGGCATAGATCATCAGCTGCTCATGGAACGGGTACTTGTAAAGGCGGGAAGCAGTGGTGAGAAACCCTGCCCATTCCTGCCAGCTCCCCGTGAGCTGCGTTGTTACCTTCTCCGCCATCTGTGCATATAGTTCAGCTTTGGTTGGCATAGTGTTCTGTCCTCCTTTCAGTTTTGGGGTAAAAAGGTGGGGTGGCATATTGCCACCCCATCCCTGCGATTATAGTGTTTACTGGTCAAAATCCGGATACAACTCCAGCTCGGCAAACTCGGCATCACTCATGGCCTGGAGCTTGCCCAGTGCGCTGTCTGTCAACTCCCGCAGCTCGGTTTCCTCCGGGGCCAGCTCGCCGCGCATCTCACGCAGGCTGTCGATCAGTCCGGTGCGGCTACCGGTATTGTAAATGCACATCAGGTTCATTTCCTCAAAAGTAAAGTTTCCCATATCAAATCTCCCTTTCCGCACTCTTTTTGGGCGCTGTCTTTTTGTGTTCTGCCTTGGGCTGGCTTTTCAGCTGCTCCATGACGGACTTTTTCTTTTCCCGTTCCTCCCGATGGGCAGCGGCAGCCAAATCCATGAGGGAAATGGGCTGACCGTTGCGGGCCTGCTGTTCCAGCTCTGCCACCGTAGGCTCTTTTGCGCCATTGTTGATGATACCGTCGATCATGCCGTAATCGTCCTCCACGGCCATCTCCGCATTTTTCAGCGGATTTTCCGGCAGGAATCCGGGGATCTGGGTAAAACCAACACTGTCACAGTAATGACAGGATACCTTACCATCCTGCTTGATCGCAACGATGTCACTGACACTCATAGAAGGACTGTGAAAATCCGCCGGCTTTTGCAGATTAAACTGCTCATATAGTTTTTCCAGCTGCTCCGGTACCGTGCCAGACTCCCTCAGCGGAGCTGTGTAAATGAGGTCATAATTGCTGCGGTCTATGGAAATGTCATGGGACTTTAACCAATCCAGATTCATAAAGCGCACATTCTGCGGATCGTCACGGCTCACCTGATAGATGGCAAAGCAATCTCTGTTCTGGGATAGAAATGCCTGTTCGCGTTCCTGCTGATGTTCCTGACGCTCCATGACCTTTTCGTGGAACTGAGGGCTTTTCTCCCATTCCTCACGGTCCACGCCAAAAAGACCGCCATGATCCATGATTTCCTGCGGGTCAAACACCATGCTCTCCGTATTGTCCTCATGCAGCACATAGACGGTCAAACCGGCGGCATCCAGTTCCAGCGCCCGTTCTCTGGTGACAGGGAGCATCCCATCATAGAAGTAGCCGTATTCCTGCATATCCGGTGTGGAGACCTGCTCATCCGGCATGGGGTATTCATCCAGTGCCTGCTCCTGTGCTTCCGGCAGCTGGGAAGAAGCAGCCATCTGACTGGCCTCTGCCTGCATCTGCTGGTAGGCAGCTTCCTGCAAGGTCTCAATCATGGACAACGGTGCGTATTTTACCGAGTCTCTGCCCAAATCGTTGTCATCACAAATCTGGAGAACTGCCTTCATGCGGGAAATCTCCGGCATATCCAGCTGACCACCATCCAGCTCTTTCATGGACGCGGCATCGTAAAGGGTATAGTCCCAGCCGCTGTCACAGGACTGGATATGAAGATAGGTGGCATCGTCAATCAGAAACAAAGCCTCCTGCTGGTTGGCGTCCGCCCCCAGCACTTCCATTTCCGGCATTGCCGCAGCCAGTTCCTTTACCGCTTTTTGCACCAGAGGATTATCACGGTAATAGTCGATTGCCTGGATGGTGTCCAGGTCAATGGTCTGGCCGGTCAAAATCGGAAAAGGTCCTTCATAGTCGCTTCCGTCTTTCAGCTCAAAACCAATGCCCTTGATCCCGTTCATTCGTTCTGCCGGAATCTCCTGATAAATGCGGATTGCTTCCTCCAAAGACAGGTTATCGTGGTATTCTCCGAGGTTTGGAAATTCCATGCACTCTGCTACATAGTAGGTCAGATCGCCGGTCTGCTGTCTATCAGATACCTTAGCGGCATCTTCTGGCTGCTCTATCGGGGCGGGTTCCGGCTCTACCTTTGCATGAGGGTCGATTCCGCGCTCTTTGCAGATTTCCTTATAGTGGCGCTCAATGTCGGAGATCAAAGTGCCGGAGGTTTTGTTGATGGTCTCCAAACTGGCTCTCAGTTCTTTCAGCTCCTTGCCCTGACTCCAACTGGCAATATAGCCAAAGCTGTTTTCTCCTGTCTCGATGCCAAAATATTTGCAGACTGCATAGGAGATGCTTTCTGCTTCTACTTCTTCCGTGCGGCGGCTCTTTTTCTCTGCTCCTTCTTCATTTTCCTGCTTTTTATGGTCATGCAGCTTGCTGTGAGCAATTTCATGGACCGTTGCTGAAACCGTCTGAACCTCACTCATGCCCTGACGAATGGCAATTTTCTGATGATCGGCAGAAAAATAGCCGTCCGTATCGGCGGCCATTGCTTCAAAAGTAATCGGCACCGGTGCGCTGCGGCGCAGGGCCTCCATGAATGCCTCATAATTTGGCACATTGCCGGAAAGGGAGGAAGCAAGCTCCGGCAAAGGTTTCCCGTCGGTCTGGCTCACATCAAAGACCTTGACCGGGCGGAACATGGGAATCTCGATTTCTTTTTCCTCTGTGACGATCTTTCCGTCTTTATCCAGAATCGGAGCCTTGGTATCTGGGTCCAGCTTCTGCTCCTCGATTTTCTTCTTATACGGTGTGGGGGCGATGATGGTAATGCCATGCTCGCCCTTTTTTACATGACGCTCAAACTGGTCTTTCCACTTATTGTATCCGGCTACCAAAGTGGCGTCCGGCTTCTGCATATAGATGAGCATGGTGTTGTTTACCGAATAGCGGTGGAAGCGGGACATAACGGACAGATAGCGCATATACTTTTCACTCTCAAACAGTTCTTTGATGCCCTGCTCGATGCCATCTGTGATTTCCCTTAGCCGTTCTCGGTTGGTGGGTTTATTCTCAGCCATGATTTTCAATCTCCTTTCCAAGTGTGTGATTTCTGCTGTGTGTTCTGCAATCCATGCCTTTTGTTCTTCTTCACTTTCATAAAGAAAAAGGTCCAGCAGGTACTCTACATAGGTTTTCTTCTGGATTGCTTCCACAAAGCGGGGGTGCGGTTCTTCCTCCGGTGTCCTGGGAGAACGGTCGGCTTCCCATTTTTTCAGCAGATAGTAGTAATCGGACAGTACGCGATAACAGCGCTGTCGATCCTCCCGAAACTTCTGTGCCTCGGTTTTTTGCCGGACATATCTCCTGCGGGGCGGGGCCTGACTGTCATAGATCAGGCCAAAGTCCTGTGCCAGTTTCTCCGCCGCTTCTTTTGGGGAGAGGTTAAAGAGCTTTGCGGTAAAGTCGATCACATCCCCATCTTCACCGCAACCAAAGCAGTGGAACCGCTGGTCTACCTTCATGCTGGGGTTCTTATCATCGTGAAAGGGACAGCAGGCCATGCCAGTTCGACTGACTTTTATCCCATAAAACTCTGCCGCTTCTCTGGTGCTGACCGACTGCTTGACCGCTTCAAATACATTCTCTGCCATGTGCCTTTAACTGCCGGACTTTTTCACAGGGGGCTGGTATCCGGCGGCTTTCGCACGCTCACTGGCAGCTTTGCGACGCTCGGCGCTGTATGGCTCCCGGACTGATACACACCGCTTGGGGACGGTAAAGTTATGGGCGTCCTTTCGGGTGATCTGGTCGGGGTGCTTTTTTGCCAGCAGTTCCAGCTTCTCCATCAGACGGGGATCGTGGGTATAGACCTCAGCCATTGGTTCTGCCTGGTTATAGAGGAGAATGGTTTCCCGTTCCACTAAAGAGAGCTTCATCGGCTGCCTCCTTTCCGCTGGTCAAATTCCAGCTTGAAGTTGGCATACTGTCCATCGTCCTCCAAAACCACAGTGGCATCGTAGGTCTTGCCGGTTTTCTCCGAATATAGCCCCGTCACACGGACACAGCCATCGTTCAGCAGCGCAGACACCACAGCTTTGGTCGGCTGTTTTTTCTTGGCAGCCCACCATTTGTTGTTTTTCCAGATTGCAAATTTGCAAGAATCATTCTGACAGAAGAAGCCTTTTTGCAGTTCTGCAACTTCACCGCCGCAGCGAGGACATTTGCCCACCACCTCACAGGGCGGAATGAACAGGTACTCAGTTCCCTTGATGACCTGATAAGTCCCCACCAGATCTTTCAGCATGGTGCTGATCCCGTCCAGAAACTCCTCTGGGGCAAGCTGCCCGCGCTCGATCTCGCCCAGGCGGTACTCCCACTCGGCAGTCAGAAGCGGCGATTGCAGTTGTTCCGGCAGAACGGTGATCAGGGAAACTGCATCGTGGGAAGGGAGAAGCTGCACCGTTTTCCTGCTCTTTTTTCGTTCCAGAAAACCGGCAGATACCAGCTTTTCCAAAATACCGGCACGGGTGGCCGGTGTCCCCAGACCTTTTCGCTCGGCATCCTCCGGCATATCCTCTTTTCCAGCAGTCTCCATCGCGGACAATAGGGTGTCCTCCGTAAAGTGCTGGGGCGGACTGCTTTTGCCTTCTTTGACGATTGCCGCAGAAACCGAAAGGGTCTGTCCTTCGGTCAGCTCCGGCAGGGCTTTCTCTGCGCCCTCTTTTTTCGGCTCTGCATCCTTCATTTTGGCACGGTAAGCGTCCTCCAGTGCTTTCCATCCGGGGTGCTTCACCGTTTTTCCTTTTGTGGTAAACTCCCCACCGGCACACGCTGCAATCACAACGGTTTCCGAATAGATATGGGGCTGGGCTACGGCGCACATCAGACGCAGGGCCACCAGCTCCAGCACCGCTTTTTCTCCCGCAGGAAGGGCAGAAAGGTCTGCATCCTTGAGATTTCTGGTAGGGATTACTGCGTGGTGGTCAGTTACTTTCTTATCGTTGATGACCGTCTGCGGATCACAGGTAATGGCGATCCCTTTGCGAAACGGCATAGCATTGGCAACCAGATTCACCAGCACCGGCAGGCTGTCTGCCATATCACCGGTCAGATAGCGGCTGTCAGTACGGGGATAGGTGCAGAGCTTCTTTTCATACAGGCTTTGCAGATAGTCCAGGGTCTGCTGGGCTGTAAATCCAAGCAGGCGGTTGGCATCTCTTTGCAGAGTAGTCAGGTCATAGAGGGCAGGCGGCTTTTCAGACTTTTCCTTGCACTCCACCTTTTTGATCGTGACAGCTGCACCCTGACAGGTTTCTTTCAGCTGCTCAGCAGCGGCCTTATCCGCCATGCGCTCCCCAGATACGGTAAGACCGGGCAGCTCCAGCGCCACGGTATAAAAGGGAATCGGCTGAAAGGTGTCGATCTCAGCTTCTCGCTGAACAATAAGCGCCAGCGTCGGGGACATCACGCGCCCGATGTTGAGGGTTCGGTGATACAGCACGGAAAAAAGCCTTGTCGCATTGATCCCCACCAGCCAGTCGGCCTTGGCACGGCAGAGGGCAGCATCCCGAAGTCCGTCATAATCCGCACCGGGGCGCAGGTTTGCAAAGCCTTCCCTTATGGCGGAGTCTTCCATCGAAGAAATCCAGAGCCTTTTCATCGGCTTCTTGCAACCTGCCAGCTCATAGACGCTACGGAAGATCATCTCGCCCTCGCGTCCGGCATCACAGGCATTTACCACTTCCGTCACATCCGGGGCATTCATCAGCTTTTTGAGAATATCAAACTGCTTTTTCTTATCTTTTCCTACCACCATCTGCCAATGTTCCGGCAGGATAGGCAGATCATCATATCGCCACTTGGCATACTTTGGGTCATAGCTGTCTGCATCCGCAAGACCGGCCAGATGGCCCACGCACCAGCTGACACGCCAGCCGTTACCATCCAAATACCCGTCCTTACGAGCGGTTGCACCGATTACCGCAGCCAGACTTTGTGCAACCGATGGTTTTTCAGCGATTACCAGTTTATATCTCATCATCTTCAGCCTCCCATTCTTCCCGCACAGGCGTGTGCAGTTTTTTCTCTATGCTGTTTTCCTCATCCAGTAGCAGGTTATAACCAAACCGGTAGTCATAGCGGTACAGTTTCCCCAGCAGGTCATTGATGATGATACGGCAAGCCAAAATGACACGGGTTTTATCCACCTGCATCAGCTGGTAGCGTTGATAATTGCTGTAATATTCTTCGTGACGGCGGGTATTGCAGGCGGCATCTTCAAGTAAACTATCTACTGCATCCTGACAACCATCTTCTTTTTCCCCTTCCATGCAGTTCAGAAGTTCCATCATCAAAGGAAAGCTCTGTTCATCCATAGGAGCTTCTGCTGCAAGAAAACCGATCAAAGCGGATAAGAGCAGACGAGCCGCCGTCTGTTCTTGTTCCGTCAGCACGGCCATTGTTTTCTCCGCATTTGGCAGGATCTTTTCTTCCACAAAATCCGCCGCGTCTCCTGAATAAAGCTGACGGATGGAATCTATGGACAAGGGAACCGTTGCGGCATCCAGGGAAAAATCAAAGGAATCTTCCTGCTTCGGTTTTCTCCGGAGTTTGTTTAACACGGTAGAAAGAATATCGCCGCCAAAATACACAGCAATTACCAGCAGGTCAAAAACAGCAATCAGCTTGATAAATATAATCAGAACACTCATTTTTTTCGTTTCCTTTCTTTGAACCAGCGTTCCATCTCACGGTGGCAAACACCTACGCAGGGACTTCCATAATTCCCGCAGCCATAACAGGGGTGGCTTTGGGGCAAAGAGGGAGGACGGGAAGTTTCCTTCCCGCCCTCCGGCCTGCGTGTCATCATTCGTTCATAGGGACTGTCTGTGAAACGGGTCATTTCACGCTGTCCTCGTCATCTTCTTCTGTGCTGCCCCCATCAGCGTCCGGCTCGCCCGACTCCTCATCCTCGGTTTCCCATTCCTCGGAATCTTCCTCGCCATAATCATAATCGTCCAGACTGTCATTGCCCTTGGTCTTAGGCTTGTTCTTAACGAGCTTCAAGTAGGCAAATACGCCACCGCCACCAAGCAGAGCCAGCAAAAGGACCAGCGCAGCCGGGTTCAATCCGGCAGGCTTCTCCTTTTCCGGCTCCGATGTTTCTGCCGGAGGTTCCGGTGCTTTGCCCGTACATTTACTCTTATCAGTTGCGCAGACCGGGCAGGCCGTATTGACTGCCCCTGCTTCACATTTTGTTGAACAGCTGCATACCGCAGGCATCTCCTCTTTGGGTTTTCCATCTTCCATCAGCGCCGCAAGGTCTGCATCGTCCACCTGATTCAGAAAGTGAACAGCAGTCTCCTTGTCCTCATTCGCCCTATCAATCAGGATGTAAAAGTAATTTCCAGCTTTGGTCGTAACAGTAATAAGCTGCTTATTGCCTCCAAAATCATCCACCAATGCCGCATTCCCCTCCGGTGTAAGTGCCGGTGCCGGTTCTGTTTCTTCCACAATCACATTGCTGTCATTGGTAGAATCCTCTGCCGGTGCCGCCGGAGCCTGTTCTGACCCCTGTGCGAAAGCAGGGATCGTAAAGCCAAATGCCACAACCATTGTCAGGCAAAGGGCGGAAAGTGTTTTGCAAATTCTTTTATTCTTCATAAGCGGTAGCCTCCTGATTATTTGATTCCGACAGTGCTGTATCTCTGCCGTGGTTCATTCCACCGGAAAGCATAGCGTTCAGCTGTGCTGGAGTCATGCGTAACGCACGAACCATCTGAACGATTTCCAGATTCTCTGCCTCCGTTTTCTGTGCTTCCAGGGTCTTGAGCTTTTCCTGATATTCCGCAATCTTCTCACGGGTTTTCTCAATTTCCTGGTCGATACGTTCAATTTTGTTTTTTGCCATAACCGTTCACTCCTTTCCACAAAGTCTGTTACCAGTTCATCAGGCCGTAGCCCTTAATACTTTGATAATTCAGGTCATAACTTTTGATCTTGCAGGCATCGCCGGAATTTCCCTCCACCGTATAAACACGGCTGCCATCCGTACCGATCACGATACCCACATGGTCTGCTGTCCCATCCAAATCCCAATCAAAGAAAATTGCATCTCCGGGAGCCAGATTGTTATAGCCTCTTGCACCCCATTGTCCATGAGACTGGAACCACGGAACGCCCTGCCACTCACAGCCTGCAAAGCGCGGCTCACTTTTTCCAGCCTGGTTATAACACCAGGATACAAAGCAGGCGCACCACTCCACGCGGCTGTCAAAGCCATACCAGCTCCAATAAGGATAGCCGCCCACATTGCCGACCTGACGCTTGGCCAGCTCCACCAACTGCGGATTTCCGGGACGGGTTCCATTTACAAACTGTACACCGGTCAAGTCCTCGGAATTACTCATGTCAGGGGAACCGCCGCCAAACAACAGCGGCTTATTGCCCATGGTCTGTCGGTAGACCTGATACATTTCCATCTGCTCCGGGGTCAGAATCTCCGACGCCACAGCGGAAATGGGCTTGCTGGTGAGTTTCACATTCAAAATGTAATACTCATAGGGGACTTCTTCTGAGGTGGTCTCGCCGGTCTCCGGGTCGGTGGAGGTCTCCGTGCGGTAGCGAATCTCCACTTCCTCAGTAAGCGTCAGCTGATACTGTGCTGCAAACACACGCGCCAGCTCTGCCTGAGCGCTCTGCCGGGTGTAACCTTGCAAGACGGCAGACAGAAATGCTGCCAGCTCATGAGGGTCATGGCCGATCATACCAAGGTCATAGCGATACTCGTCATACCCTGGGTGGCTGCTTTCAATGTTGTCGATTTCCTCCTGCAACTGGACTTCTCTGGCTGCATAATCTGCCTCCACTGCCAGCATTTCCGGGTCATCCGACGGATAAGTGGTGCCGGAGAGAACGGAACCGATGCTCTGCGCCATCATGGAGCAGGAGGACATGGTATTCATCAGCATACAGGTAATGAGGAACAAAACCCCTGCCATCAGGAAACCCTTCTTGTGGCGCATGACGAACGCCCCTGCCTGCTGTGCCTTTTCTTTTACCGTCCTTGCGGCTTTTCCGGTTTTGGACGCAGCCTGGGCGGTATTTCCGGCAGTCTGACCGGCGTGTTTGGCGGCGGCATACTGCTTTTTAATGGCCTGCTTTTGCTGCCAGCGGGAAAGCGGATTGCTGGCAAACTGGGGATTTTCCTGCAAAGATTTCTGGTACAGAACATTTACATTTGCCTTTTCCAGTTGGCGCTCTGCCTGTGCTGCTTTGCGGTACGGCTTCAGCTTGTGGCTGCGATAGCCCTCCCGCACCAGATAAGCGCCGGTCTCCACCGCCTCCTCGGACTTGTGGGCGCTTTCCACGCCCACATTGTCCTGCTCTGTTTCCCGGATCTCTTTGTGGAGCTTGCCCGCAACCAGATGGACGGGAGCTTCCCTGACTCCTTGAGAAACTTTGGAAGGTGGCTTTTTCTTGTCCTCAAAGGTCAGCTTCGAGGTCTTTTTTCCGGTATCCGGGTCAATGACCGTCTGCCTGACCTTTTTCTTTGGGATATTGGCCTGCGCCTTATCTGCTCTGGCCGCAGCTTTCTCCGCTTTACGGATCGGCTTTTCCAGTGCAGGGTCAGACCGTTCCTCATCAGTAAAGCGCAGGCGCGGCTCTTTATTCAAACCATTCTCCCAGCATGAGGGAGGACATCATGTAGTGCAGCTCTGCATAAATGGCCATTCCCACAGGATCGTTGAACATACAGCCGGACAGGTAGGCATAAAACTGTGCCACCACATCGGACAGGATCTTCGCCTCTGTTCCTTCCAGAATCAGGCCGCCCATACCTTCTTTAGCACGAATGGCGCTCCAGACCTCTGCCAGACGGAGAAGCCCCACCTGACCGGTCTCATTCAGTTCGGCTGCCTGATCTGCCGCCGTGCGGCACTCACTTACCGCATCGGCCATGACCGTAAGCAGCTGGCTGCGCTGGGCATTTACCGCCCTGTCAAAAAACATCAGCGGGTTTTTATTCAAAATGTTGGGGTTCATAATCATTCATCCTCCTTTTTCAATTCTTGAGGTTTGGTGGTCATAATGCGGTAAAGTTCGGTGTTCTTCGGGAAGTGGTCTACAAACGGCAGGATCGTGGAGCCATAGAACAGCAGGCCCTCGCCCTCACCGGAGTGGGTCACATAGCTAAGCTGGTGCGTGGAAATCCCCAGTTGCTTCGCCAAAATCTGACGGTCTCCGCCTGCCTGGTTAAGCATATACACGAAGTCCGAGTTTTCAAAGATGTTCTCTACCTCGCGGCTGCTCAAAAGGTCTTTGACATTCTGGGTGATACCTGTCGGAATACCGCCCCATTTTCTGAATCGCTTCCAGATTTCCACCGTATAGGCGGCGGTCTGCTCCTCCTTCAAAAGCAGGTGCATCTCGTCGATGTAGTAACGGGTGGACTTGTGGGCGGCACGGTTGATGGTAACGCGGTTCCACACCTGATCCTGTACCACCAGCATACCGATTTTTTTAAGCTGCTTGCCCAGTTCCTTGATGTCGTAGCAGACAATCCGGTTATCAATGTCCACATTGCTCTGATGATTGAACACATTCAAAGAACCCGTTACATAGATTTCCAATGCCGTTGCAATGTACTGAGCTTCTTTTTCTTCCTGCTCCCGCAACAGGTTATAAAGGTCCTCCAAAATCGGCATATTCTCCGGCTTTGGGTCATTGAGATATTCGTTGTAAACCAACCGTACACAACGGTCAATAATGGTTTTCTGCACCGGCTGCAAGCCCTCCTTACCGCCCACGATCAGCTCACACAAGCTGAGGATAAAGTCAGACTTGAGTGACAGCGGGCTTTCATCATCCGAATAGTCCAGATTCAGATCCATCGGATTGATATAGTTGGTTGAAGTAGGTGAGATCTTGATGACCTGCCCATGCAGACGCTCAACAAGAGGTGCGTACTCCGCTTCCGGGTCACAGATAATAACATCATCACTGGTAAGCAAAAAGCAGTTGGCAATTTCTCGTTTTGCGCTGAAGGACTTACCGGAACCCGGCGTACCCAGAATCAGGCCGTTGGGGTTTTTCAGCAGCTTTCTGTCCACCATGATGAGGTTGTTGGACAGAGCATTGATGCCGTAGTACAGAGCTTCTTTCCCGTTCTGGAACAGTTCCTGCGTAGTAAAGGGCACAAAGATAGCTGTGGAACTGGTGGTCAGTCCTCGCTGAATCTCAATCTGATTGAGACCCAGAGGCAGACAGCTCATCAGCCCTTCTTCCTGCTGGAAGTCCAGCCTGGTCAGCTGACAGTTATACTTCTGGGCAATAGAGCCTGCCTGAAAGATGTTGTTGCCAAGCTGACGGGGATTGTCCGCTGTGTTCAGCACCAGAAAGGTCAAAAGGAACATTCTCTCGTTGCGGCTCTGCAAATCCTGCAAGAGTTTTTTCGCTTCACTGCCGTAGGTAGCAAGGTCAGATGGAATGATGTCCATGTCGTATCCGGCACGGACTGCTTTTTTCTGTTCCTCGATCTTGCTGCGGTCCAGGTCGGTAATCTTTCGCTTTACCGTTTTGATGGCTTTCACCTGATCCACCGACTGAATGTGCATACTCACAATGAGCGAGCTTTCCATATCCAGAAAATCAGCCAGCAAACGGTCATTCAGCTCCGGTGCGAGGATCTGCAAAAAAGAAACAGCTCCGTATTTCTTACCCATACGGAACTGCTTGCCGGTGCGGAACTCAAAGGAGCTTGGTGCAATAAAATCCTTTGTGGACAGACCGGAAGGAGCCAGCCAGTCCCATTCAAACTGAAACGGGAGTTGTTCATCCATGTGGAATACCGCATGAAGCTGAAAAAGCCTTTCTTTACCGTCCAGCGTTCTGGCAGCTACACCAAGACGCTTGAAGTTATTAAGTATATCGGTCTCAATACGCTCCAGACGGGGCTTGGCGGCTTTGATGCTGTCCGCGTCGATACCAAAGGTCAGGTATTTGGTCTTGATGAGACCGTTGTTACCTCTGGCCAGCTGATTTTGCAGCATTGTGGTGTATTCCTCGCGGATACTGTCAAAGGCGTCCCTCTGGGGCGGGATGGAAATGGAGTTAGCAAAGGTCTCCTCCGATGCCGCAAGGTTCAAAAAAGACAGCTGGAAATGAATCGAGCTGTCAAAATAATTGAGGAAATCACACCACCCCTCAAAGATTGCCGTCTTATCTTCGTTTTGGGAGAGCTGATAGTTGATGTCCTGAAACTGGATGGTCTTTGTGTAGTGGCTGTCCGATACGCGGCAGATTCCGTCCGGCCACATCCGTTCATAAGGGATACTGTCCTGCGCAGATTTTCCTTTTTTGTCCGTGCGGTTAGCGCGGGCAATGGCCGCTTCGATCTGCTTCTTATCGGCGCGGGACAGCTTTTTCTTTGTCTTTACCGGCTGCACAGTTTTTTCCTCGGTTTTTCCGAACATCCGATGCAGCCATTTTTTTATTGCGGTGAACAATGTCATACACCTCCTTATCGAGCATTTCCTGCCGCTTTAATACGGCATAAAAGTTGTTGGTCTGGTAAGGTCGCTGCTTTGGACGGATCACAGCTACTTTGAGAATGTTGCCCACGATCTTTTCCAGGGGCTGTCCATGCTTTTCGTACATAGCCAGCATAAAGAAGGGCAGCATAACCAGCATCATACACATAGCCGCTACACTGTTTCCGGTAGGTTTTCTGAGCAAAAAGAAAAGCGGTACGCCAATAAGCGCTCCGCCCGTGAAGCAGATAAGCTGCCGCTTGGTCAGATTGAACATGACCTTTGTTTTGACTTTTGTTAAGTCCTTGGGTACGGGTACATAAGCCAATGTGGAAACCTCCTTCCGTTTTAGTGCGCCTGAAAGACTGATTTGGCGAGACTGCCGGTTTTGAACAGCGTAAAACATAGCAGTACGGTGTAGCCCACGCAGCTCCAGATTGCCATGATGATGTCATCTTCCAGAGCGATGTTCTGCACCAGCACAGCATAAATTGCCACGCAGACGATAATGAGAAACGCCTGAAAGCCCAGTGCCAGCAGGGATCGGAGGTAATTCTGTCCCATACCGCCCCATTCTTTGCCCATCATTGCAGCCATTGGAACGGGAGCCACCGAAGTTACAAGGTAGATCTCGATCATACGGCCATAAATAACGATAAAGATACAGATATACAACGCCCACATGGTAATGCCAATAAAGAGGGATTGGAACCACAGTCCGAACAGCGGTCCCAAATCCATTTCCATCAGCCTCGGTTCCAGATCGGTCATAACTGAGGAAATGTCAATGGACGCATCCGAATTGATAATCCCTGCCGCCTGCGCCACCACGCTCTGCGCCATATCAAAGACGCCCATCACGATATTCCATGTGTTTGTGACAATGAGGATGGCGGCAGCTGATTTGAACACCCACTTGAAAATCATCCAGGTATCCACATCATGCAGGTTGTTCTTGTCTGCAATCATCTGGATCAGGTCTACGGTCATCACGATAGCCAGGATCACACCTGCAATCGGCACCATGATGGAGTTGGACAGATTCTCAATCATATTGAAAATACTGCCATTCCATCCCTGTGGGGTCTGTCCTACCTGTACGGATATATCCGCGACCTGTTGGTTTACACTGTCAAACATCCCCGAAAGGTTGCTCATAATACCGCCCACCAGCATTTCTTTCAGCCAATTCGTCAGGGCTTCAAGTAAGAAATCCATACGGTGTCAACCTCCTTTCCGCCGCCCCCGCAGAACTGCGGGAGCGGCAAGGATTTCATGCAGGAACGCTTAGACAGAGAACAGCCCGGAGAGCAGAGGTACAAGAACCATACCAACAACGGCTACACCAGCACCGGCCATAAGCTGTTTTATGTCTTTTATGAGAAAATATTGGCTCGAAATGAGCCTTGAAAAGATT
>ENA-OPBZ01000548-OPBZ01000548.1-human-gut-metagenome-genome-assembly--contig:-NODE-548-length-19309-cov-6.817181_pt1 | contig 19309 bp, 12 predicted proteins | sample MGYA00241072_ERZ501459 | MGnify/ENA primary metagenome ERZ501459 (study PRJEB25962, sample SAMEA2042632) | human gut metagenome | biome: human gut; feature: human-associated habitat; material: faeces...
TTAAGTTTGCGCAGCAAACGCTACTTCTTGTGCTTGTCACAAGAAGGTTCGTTTTCTGTGCATCGCGAAGCGCGTTACTGGTCACGGAGTGAACAGTAACGGCAGACTCCCACCACTTAATTCCCGTATGTTAAAGCGGGGACTTCTTGCTATATTGTATCAATCGACCCCAATTGCCTTTTTGATTCATATAATATGCAGGAATCTTCATAAAACCTCCCCATATACAAAAAGGCCGGGGAAACCTTCCCCGGCTGTAAATGTCAGAACAGGATAACCGGATTTCATATCCGTTTTATCAAATGCCCCGCTCCCTCACTCTTATTCACTAAAGAAGCCGTCCGCTTCAATATAAGTTCCAACTCCCACAGGTGCCTCATAATCATAGTTAGAAATCTTGATCCCAGACGCAGATGTACTTGCGTGAATAATCTGTCCATTTCCAATGTACAGTGCCACATGGCTGATTCCGCTTCCATAGAAAACCAGATCTCCTGGCTCCAGGTCTCCCACGCTTTTTTTCACTGACTGATTATACTGATCTGCTGCTACTCTGGGCAGTGAATAGCCAAACTGTGCAAACACAGACATTACAAACCCAGAACAATCTGCCCCGTTTGTCAGGCTTGTCCCACCGTAAACATAAGGATTTCCCTCAAACTGCAGCGCAAAATCCACGATTTGCTGACGAAGCTCTTCCTCAGAAAGTACCTCCTCTGCCTCTGCAGTCTCTGTCATCCCAGCTACAAATGCCTCTCCCGCCTTTTCCACAGCAACCTTAGTCGCTGCAAACGCGATCTGTGGAAAAATCAACTGAGAACAGACCGTTATACACATTGTGATTCCGCAGATCAGTTTTTTCATTTTATTCTTTAACATTCATACACCTCTCAATTTATATAAAATTACCCTTCATTTCCTATTTCCAAAATTTTCCTTACCGTTTCACCGCTTTGAACGTGCCCAAAAATCATTTCCACAATCTGCACGCCCCACTTTGCGGTATATTTTTCCTGAATTCAGTTGCCGTAGCCCATTCGAAATGTTACATTTATATTAAGCATATGTAACAATTACGCATAATATCACAACAATCTGTTACCGTCAATTTTGCTCCCATACATAATAAAGCTGACATTTCCGTGAAATCTAACAACTTCCACCTGTCATCCCAGACTAATTTTGTCATTCCCGTCAGTTTTATACACAAAATACACATAATCCCAAAGCCATGGAACCAAATATTTCGCATACTACACTGAAATTCTCAATAATATAGTAGAAATCCCCCAGAGCAGAGGGCATCCTATGTCAAACAGACCAAAATTCACCGCCGCTATTCTGGCTTTTTTTCTTATTATCTGCTTCACATTTTCCTGGCTTTTCAGTCATGTCTTCTCCGAAAATGCCCGCTTCGAGAACTTCGCAGAGTCCATATTTGAAAAAGAGGTTTCCGGAAACGCCCTAAATCTTCATTATTCCCTGGCTTATCCGGAAAAACAGGGCATCTCACGCCCCCGCGCTACCCTTGGCACAATACATCCCAACAATGAAAAAGCCTCCGCCCAGTGCCAGGAATATGTAAAAAAGCTGAAAAATTTTTCCCAGTCAAAGCTCAGTACTTCCAATCGCCTGACCCTTGATCTGCTCCTCCTTTACTACCACACCGAAGCCTCTCTGGGCGACAATTATCTTTTGGAAGAGCCGCTTAGCCCAAGCCTCGGGATCCAGGCGCAGCTGCCTGTACTGCTGGCCGAATACTCCTTCTACACCAATCAGGACATTACCGACTACCTAAATCTGCTCTGCAGCACAAAAGAATATTTCCAGAGCATTCTCGCCTTTGAACAGACAAAATCTGATGCTGGATTTTTTATGTGCGACGAAACCCTGGAACGCATTCAGGACCAGTGCCGTGCTTTTATTCAAAACCCGGATTCCAATTATATGCTGGAAATTTTTTCACAGAAACTAAAAGCCTATGGAAAGCTTTCCGAAAAGGACCAGGAACAGCTGAACCTGACCCATAAACAGATTCTGAAGGAAAAGGTTCTCCCCGCATATCAAACGCTGATAGAAGGTCTGGAGCAGCTTCGGGGAACAGGCAAAAATACCGGAGGACTGGTCAATTTTTCCGGTGGAAAGGAATATTACCAATACCTTCTAAAAAGCCAGGTGGGAATCTACATACCTGTGGAAAAACTGGAAAAGCGCCTCACCCAGCAGCTTTCCACCGATTCTCAGGAAATTTCAGAACTTTTGAAACAGCATCCGCAACTTCTCACATTGCTAAATGAGAAAACGGATTTACCAGATATGGAGCCCACACGGATCATGGAGCTTCTTGGAAAAAATATTCGGCAGGATTTTCCCTCCACTGCTTCTGTAGATTTCGAAATCCGGTCTGTACATAAATCCATGGAAGAATTCCTCAGTCCGGCGTTTTACCTGACACCGCCAATGGACACAGGAGCGCCAAATGTTATTTACATCAATCATGGACGGCAGATTTCCAATCTGGAGCTTTTTACCACGCTGGCGCACGAAGGCTTCCCCGGTCATCTTTACCAGACCGTTTATTTCGGACGACAAAGTCCATCCCATATCCGGTATCTCATCGATTACAGCGGATACGTGGAAGGCTGGGCCACTTATGTGGAAAGTTACGCGTATGATTATGCAGCAGATTATCTGTCTGCCGGCACCTTATCCTCACAGGAAGCTTCTGCCTGCACGCGACTTTCCTGGCTGAACCGCAGCGTGAATCTGTGCATTTACTCCCTGTTGGATGTGGGAATCCATTACCACGGCTGGACTCCTGCGCAAGCCGCTCGCTTCCTGAAGCTTTTCGGAATCCGTGACGCTGCTGTCACGGCCGAGATTTACCGATATATCACCGAAACACCTGCTAATTATCTGAAATACTATGTGGGATATCTGAATTTTCTGGATCTGAAAGAAGAACAGCAGTCCCTCCTTGGCGAAAACTTTGATCTGAAAAGTTTTCATCAGAAGATACTGGAAATCGGCCCTGTGCAGTTTCCGGTTTTGCGAAAATACATGAACGAGAAATTGTGATTGCCTCTGAAGCTGCAGTATTTTCGCCCGGCTTCTGCCTGTCAGGTTCACGCGCAATATTACCCGAAAATTCCCGAAATGCTGTAACATTTTTTTAAATATTTATGTAATAACTTCTTTCTTTGAGCACAATAATTTGCTATAATGAACTCACATTGAAAATATGCAGGATCCATCTGATTTTCTGATCCTGCTAGTCATATTTTCCTACATTAGAGAAGGGCAAAATCATGAAAAAACGAGATAATCTCCCATTAAATTATAAAGAACGCCTGAATTCCAGAACCAGCTTTCTGGTATCCATCGCGGTTCTGGTGGTTCTCTGCCTGGTGTTTAACCAGATGGACTACACCATGATCCGCCAGCCAGCCGCCCAGGCGAAAAAGGCAGCTGACTTACAAAAGCAGAAGGAAGAAGAGGCAGCTGCCACCACCCAGGAAGTCACTACAGCCACAGTTCTTGCAGTTGGGGATAACCTGGTTCAGCCAAGTCTTCTTGCATCCGGCCAGTCAGAAACCGGCGCCTGGAATTATGACAGCGTTTATGCCAATCTGAAATCCGATATACAGGCTGCCGACATTGCTATGGTCAATCAGGAAACACCTTTCACCACAGACCACAGTGCAGTCAGCGGCACCGCGCCTTACGCCACTCCAACAGAGGTTGGCGACGCACTTGTAAATGCCGGTTTTAATGTGGTCACATCTGCCACAGCACTGATTGATGACAATGGTTCTTCCATGATCAATGAAACTTTAAATTACTGGGAAACCAGCCATCCGGATGTCACTCTGGTTGGCATTCATAAGAGCCAGACCAGTACAAATACAGCGAAAATTGTAGAGATAAACGGAATCAAAATTGCATTCCTTGACTATACTTTCCCGGCATATGGAAGCCAGTCCGGAATCTCCGATAATTCAGCAGACACCACCGGAAGTTCAGCCAGCTCCGGAAGCGCAGCTACATCATCTTCCAGCAAAGGCTCCATGATTGACACATTCAATACTGCCGATGTTGCAGCCGCCATCAAACAGGCCAAAGCTTCCGCAGACTGTGTTATTTTCTCTGCAAACTGGGGCAAGACCGAAGAACCAATGCCTACCGAATACGAAAAAGAATGGGCCAACTTCCTTATGGAGCAGGGTGTTGACGTTGTGATCGGAACCAATCCGAATGTGCTCCAGCCATATGGCTACCTTACAGATGACTCTGGCCACAACATGCTGATCTACTACTCCCTTGGCAACTTTGTTACTGGTCAGGAAACACTGAAGCAGCTTCTTGGCGGAATGGCAGCCTTTACCATTCAGAAGACCGTAGACGGCGATCAGACCAGCATCCAGATTCAGGATGCCACACTGACACCGCTGGTTATGCATTACAACTACGATACCCCGGAATATGCACCATATAAGCTGGACGATTATACTGACGCTCTTGCATCTGCACACAGCGTCCGCCAGTCCATCGGAGATGAATTTTCCCTGGAAAATCTTCAGACAAAATATGATGAAATCATGTCCATGAACGTCACACCATCTACTAAGACAGACCTTCTGGATGTCACATTTGATTCCGATGGAAATATGCTGGATTCCAACGGAAATTATGTGGAGGATAATGATTCCATCACCTCCTCCTGGTACTATCAGACACTTGCCACCCAAAGCAGTTCCAGTTCTGACGGCTCTGGATCAGGCAATTCCGGATCAGACAGCTCAGACGCATCTGATGACAATTCAGAAAGTTAAATGTGCCCCATACCAGGCTTAATATTACGAATGACAAAATCTGCAGTACTATAATATATAGGCTGCAGATTTTTGTCATTCCGGCATTCCAAACAGCTTTTTATCATCAACTGGCTGATATACAATTCCTATTTACTACAACTCAGATATTTTCTATGTCTTATTATCACGAAAACCAGTCATTTATCACATATAGCTTGTTTTTTCAGACAAAATCAGATAAAATTTATAGTAGAATAATAACTATTCAGCACTTTCACAGTTACATCGCGATGCACAAAAATCATGTTTTGCATGATCGCGCGCGCGCATTTCTCATTTTTCCGGGGACTACGTTCGCGAAAACACTTCGCGGAACAACATCTTCTGAATAGTTATGTAAACTATATCAATAAAATCATTCTCGGACAATGACTGTACAAATTAACGAAACCGCTATGTCTGCTCACACAGACACCGCCAGATATGAACCCTATGGTTTCTGCGCTAATGCGCTCCGGCTATTGGCATCAGGCGGCATTCGTTTACATAATTTTTCCAGTCATCGGCCGGTCAAAAAGAAAGGAGTTACAATATGGGACTTATTAAAGCAGCACTTGGCGCCGCAGGCGGTACACTTGCAGATCAGTGGAAAGAATTTTTCTACTGTGATGCCATCGACAATGACGTTCTGGCAGTAAAAGGTCAGAAACGCACATCCAAACGTTCCTCCAATACCAAGGGAAGCGACAACATTATCACCACCGGATCCGGAATCGCAGTCGCAGACGGACAGTGTATGATGATCGTAGAGCAGGGCAAGATCGTTGATATCTGCGCGGAACCAGGCGAATACACCTACGATGCTTCTACCGAGCCAAGTATTTTCTCCGGAAATCTGGGCGACGCCATCATGAACACTTTTCACACCATTGGCAAGCGTTTCACTTTCGGCGGTGACACTGGCAAAGACCAGCGTGTTTACTATTTCAACACCAAAGAACTGGTAGACAATAAATTCGGAACTCCGAACCCGATTCCATTCCGTGTTGTAGACCAGAATATCGGTCTGGACATTGATGTTTCTGTCCGCTGCAGCGGTGTTTATTCCTACCGCATTGCAGACCCGCTTCTCTTCTATTCCAACGTCTGCGGAAACTTTGAACAGCAGTACGACAGAGAGCAGATCGAGGGACAGCTGAAAACAGAATTTATATCAGCTCTTCAGCCGGCATTTGCCAGCATTTCCCAGCAGGGAATCCGTCCAAGCGCACTTCCGGCTCATGCAATGGAGCTCTGTGATGCCATGAACCAGGCTCTCACCCAGAAATGGAGTCAGCTTCGTGGTCTCGTGATCGTATCTGTTGCCATGAATCCGATCACTCTTCCTGAGGAAGATGCCCAGATGATCAAAGAAGCTCAGCGTATGGCTATCCTCCGCAATCCTGCCATGGCAGCCGCTACTCTTGCAGGAGCACAGGCAGACGCCATGAAGACAGCAGCAGGCAACGCTGGCGGTGCCATGACCGGTTTCATGGGCATGAATATGGCAGGCATGACTGGCGGTTTTAACGCACAGAATCTTTACGCTATGGGACAGCAGCAGGCAGCTCAGGCACAGCAGATGGCACAACCACAGCCAAATCCGGCCGTATCTCAGGCTCAGGCAGGCGGTTCTGCTCCGGCAGCCGACCAGTGGAAATGCTCCTGTGGCGCTTTGGTTTCCGGTAATTTCTGCCCGGAATGCGGCGCGAAAAAGCCTCAGGCTCCTGCAGCAAATGCAAGCTGGACCTGTTCCTGCGGCGCTGTAAATACAGGCAAATTCTGCACCAACTGCGGTTCTCCGAAACCGGCTATGAAGCCTCGGTACCGCTGTGACAAGTGCGGCTGGGAACCGGAAGATCCAACCAATCCACCGAAATTCTGTCCGAACTGTGGCGATCCATTTAATGAAAACGATACCCAGTAAAAAAGCAGCATAAAAGGAGATGAACTATGTCCGATTTACTTGAATATAAATGCCCCTGCTGCGGCGGAGCAATCGAATTCAACAGTAAGCTCCAGAAAATGAAATGTCCTTACTGTGACACTGAATTTGATATGGAAACCGTCAAAGAATTTAACGAAGCAGCAGCTAACCAGCAATCTGATGAATTGAACTGGGAAAGTGCTTCAGACAACTCCTGGAAGGAAGATGAAGCCAGCGGAATGTCCGTTTACATATGCCAGTCCTGCGGCGGAGAAATCGTTGCCGATGAAAGCACAGGTGCTTCCTCCTGCCCATTCTGCGGCAATCCGGTAGTAATGTCAGGCAAATTTTCCGGTACCCTGCGTCCGGATTTTATCATTCCGTTTAAGCTGGACAAAAAGGCAGCCAAAGAAGGTCTGACCAAACATCTTCACGGCAAGATCCTTTTACCCAAAGTATTTAAAAAGGAAAACCACATTGATGAGATCAAAGGTGTCTATGTGCCTTTCTGGCTTTTTGACACCGATGCCTCTGCAGATATCCGCTATCATGCTACCAAGACCCGTTTCTGGAGTGACAGCGACTATGATTACACGGAAACCAGCCATTACTCTGTTTTCCGTGCTGGAAACATCGGGTTCGACCAGATTCCGGTAGACGGTTCTTCCAAAATTGACAATGATTTAACAGAGTCTCTGGAGCCTTACGTAATTTCTGAGGCTGTGGACTTTGCTACTCCTTACCTGGCAGGATACGTTGCGGACAAATATGATGTATCCGCAGAAGAATCTGCTGAGCGCGCTAACCAGCGTGTAAGAAAAGCCGCTGAGGATGCTTTTCGCGATACGGTCATCGGTTATGACAGCGTTACCCCTGAAGATACCCGCATTCAGTTAAAAGGCGGTAAAACCCACTATGCCCTTTTCCCAGTATGGCTCCTTTCCACCACCTGGAAGGGCAACCACTATCTGTTCGGCATGAACGGACAGACTGGTAAATTTGTAGGAAATCTGCCTGTAGATAAAGGTATTTTCACTAAATGGTTCCTTGGACTTACTGCAGGTTTTTCCGTTGCTGCTTACGCCATTGCATGGCTGATTCACACATTTTGTTAAGGAGGAACATGCCATGAAAAAACAATCATTTGGAATTATTCTGGCGGCAGCGCTGGGAGCAGGAAGCCTTTTCAGTGCAGTTATTCCAGGCACAGATGCGCTTTTTAATACTGCTTTGCCAGGTACGGGAGCTGTTACGGTACAGGCCGCAGCTTCCAACAGCTTTGGCGGATCCGACAGCGAGGAAGATGACTCTTATCAGGACTTTGCAGCCTCCGAATTTTCCCTTGTCCTGGACGAGGCAGATCTTCTCACAGATGAGGAAGAATCCCAGCTTCTGGATAAGCTGGAAGCCATCACCGGGGAATACAACCTGGAAGTGGCAGTTGCCACAGTAGAGTCTAAAGAAGGCAATGAGATGAACTTCTTTACAGACCATTTCTTCGATGAGAATGGATACGGAACCGGCGAAAACCACGACGGAATCCTGTTCATGGTCAGCATTGGCGACCGTGAATGGCACATTACCACCCACGGATATGGTATGACTGCGTTTAACGATGACGGACTTGCTTATCTGAAGGAAAATGTAGAGCCTCTGTTAAAGGATGAAAACTTCTACGGCGCTTTCGATACCTACGCAGATCTGTGTCAGGATCTGTTGGAAATGGCTGCTAACGGGGAGCCTTATACAGAGCCCTTTTCTCCCATATGGATTCTCATTTCCCTGGGAATCGGTCTTGTGCTTGCGTTTCTGTGCACCATGGGCATGAGAGCCCAGCTGAAAAGCGTACGGACACAGGACAGCGCAGTGGATTATGTGCGCCAGGGAAGTATGGAGCTGACAAGATCAAACGATATTTTCCTGTATCACACAGTTACCAAAACAGCGAAACCGAAAGATAGTGACAGTTCCTCCGGCGGCTCAGACAGCGATCACGGAGGTACAGGCGGAAGCTTCTAAAAAAGATTCCTTCTTGCAGAATTCTCCGCCTGCGGCAGGTCGCCTCGAACGACACCTCCCCTTCCGCCGCAGTGCAATTCTGCCCGGTAATGGGAAATTTCAACATCATTTCCTATTACAACATAAAAAAGAACTCGATTCATACATGGCAAATAAATGTACTTAGAGCCTCTTTGAAAAAGACTCCCGCATTTATTTACTTTGAATCGAGTTCTTTTATATATAAGCTAAACGGACATTTCACCTGCCGGCAGCATCACCATATAGGAAAGCCAGCCGGATCAGTCGTCTTCCATCTCCTCTTTCTTCTTTGCAGTCTCAAACACATAGTCATTTCCCGGAAGAATGGCGTTCAGCAGGATTCCTACAATCGCAGCAAGTGCAAGTCCTGTAAGAGTAATATGTGCGCCTGCGATGGTAAATGTAAGTCCATCGGAAATGCCAAGACCACAAACCAGGATAACCGCTGTAATAACCAGGTTACGGGAACGTGTCAGGTCTACTTTGTTCTCAACTACATTACGGACACCAACAGCAGAGATCATTCCATAAAGAATAAAGCTGATACCACCGATGATCGCAGACGGAAGGGAGCTGATCACCTCAGCCATCTTCGGGATAAAGCTGAGGATAACTGCATAAATAGCAGCCAGACGGATCACCTTCGGATCGTAAACACGGCTCAGAGCAAGAACACTGGTGTTCTCTCCGTAAGTTGTATTTGCAGGTCCACCGATCAGTGCTGACAGGGAGGTTGCAAGTCCGTCACCCAGAAGTGTGCGGTGAAGTCCCGGGTCCTCGATGAAATTACGGTCAACCGTTGCGGAAATAGCAGAAATATCGCCAATGTGCTCCATCATGGAAGCAATTGCAATCGGTGCCATTGCAAGGATTGCAGTAATGTTAAATTTGCAGAGGAAGAATTTCGGAACACCTACGATCGGCGCACTTGCTACTCCTGCAAAGCTGAGGATAGCACTTCCATCTGCGTTTGTCATACCCAAGGCATTCATAATCAGGGCAACCACATAAGAAACAACAATACCCATCAGAATCGGAATAATACGGAACATTCCAACGCCCCAGATGTTGAAGAAAATAACAGTTCCAAGTGCAATTAAAGCAAGGATCCAGTTCTGGGATGCGTTGCTGATTGCAGACGGTGCAAGGCTAAGACCAATACAGATAATGATCGGACCAGTTACAACCGGAGGCAGATAACGCATGACGCGCTTTACGCCAATTACCTTGACGATCATTGCAAGTACCAGATACAGAAGTCCTGCTACAAACACACCACCGCATGCATATGGAAGCTTCTCTCCATAAGACATGTTGGCAAAAATTCCGGTGTCAAGCTCTGCAACTGTGGCGAAGCCTCCAAGAAATGCAAATGATGATCCCAGGAATGCAGGTACCTTCAGCTTGGTCAGTACATGGAACAGAAGTGTTCCGAATCCGGCACAGAACAGGGTTACCTGAATGGATAAACCCTCGCCGTGAAAATAGTTGTTTACCAGGATCGGCACCAGAATGGTAGCGCCAAACATGGCGAACATATGCTGGAGCCCCAGAATCAGCATCTGTGGGATTCCCAGCTTTTTGGCATCATAAATGCCCTCAACTCTGAATTTCATAAATATAGTTCCTCCTTTTCCCTTAGAGCCTGTTCACAACCTGACTGGTAACGCACTTCACACTGCACAGAAATCATACATTCGCATGATTTCTTCCAATACGGTCTATACTGTGAACAGCAATCGTTACTGTTCACTGGTAACGTTCCGCGAGGCGTTTTTTGTGAACAAAGTTCACAGAAAACCCGAGAATTGCGGCGCGAAATCATGCGAATGCATGATTTCTGTGCATCGCGAAGCGCGTTACTGTGAACGGAGTGAACAGTAACCGGCTGCAGGGTTTATCCCGTAATAGAAAAGAGCAGGATACTCTCCTGCCCTTCTCTGTTTCCTTATAGAAATTTATATCTGACCTGCTTAAGATCAGTCTTCACTGCCATCATCGAAGCCTTCTGTTTCAATAATGAACTTCACGTTGCCACTCATGGAAGCATCTTTTCCTGTGAAGGATGTATAAGCTGCATCATCAGACTGGAGTGCTTCCAGGCGATCCAGAACACTCTGGAAATCATCTTCCATAGTATCTTTCAGTTTCTTGATACCCTCATCGTAGAACTCTTTCTCACCATCCTTCAGATCTTTTGCTCCATCCTTCAGATCCTTAGCTCCGTCTTTCAGATCTTTTGCCCCATCCTTCAGGTCTTTTGCTCCATCATCCAGGGTCTTAGCTCCGTCTTTCAGACTGCTTGTTCCGTCTTTCAGAGTCTTAGCTCCGTCATTCAGATCCTTAGCTCCATCTTTCAAAGTCTTGGTTCCGTCTTTCAGATCTTTTGTTCCGCTTACTAAAGAAGATGTACCACTCTTCAATTCACGAGTTCCATTATTAACACTGTTTGCACCGCTTCTTAACTGGGAAGCTCCGCTTCTCAGATCTGCAGCACCGTTCTTTAGCTGTGCAATACCGGATTTTACCTGTCCACTGGCTGCTACTAATGTACCTGCTCCGCTTACAAGGCTCTTGGTTCCTGCTGTCAGCTGGGATGCTCCACTGTTCAGGGTATCACTGCTTGCTGTCAGCTGAGAAGCTCCGCTTCTCAGTGCCACACTGTTTGCTGCAATCTGACCAACACCAGTTACCAGCTTGCCGGTTGCTTTGCTGATTGAACTGATACCTGCATCAAGGCTCTCCTTTGCACTCTTTAATGTACTTGCGCCACTGAGAAGTGCTGTTGCGTTGGCATTATCCTTGCCCTGAAGGGTATTGATTCCATCTGTAATAGTCTTCTCACTGTTAAGGATCTGATCTGCTCCGCTTGTAAGTGTCTCAGCAGCCTTGGTATCCTGTAACTGTTTATAGCCAGCCTGAAGCTTCTCATTTCCTTCTGAAATCTGTTTAGCACCTTCCGCTAACTGATTCACAGAATCTGTCATGGAAGAAAGATCTCCAAGTCCTGCAATCAGACTGCTTACTGCTGTCAGACTCTCTCTTACCTGCGTTCCGGCTGCTTTCAGATTTGATGCTCCTGTAGATAACTGACCTTCACCTGCTTCCTTCAGCTGTGCCATTCCACTGTTCAGAGAATCAGCACCTGTGCTCAGCTGTGCGGCTCCTGCATTTGCGGTCTTGGCTCCTGATTCAACAGAAGCTGCACCTGCAATCAGTTTATCTGCTTCACCAGCTAAAGTTGAGGAGCTCGCTGATGCTGCTTCTGAAATACTGCCCGCTGCACCTTCCAGGGTGGACGCAATGGCATTTAAGGATTCCTGAACACTGCTTCCGTTTGTCTCAGCCTGGACAGCTACCTGTGACTGTGCCTGAATGTTACCCAGCTCACCCTGGGCGGCAGAAGCATTTCCAAGACCTGCATTTAACTGCTCGATTGCAGAATTAATAGCTGCTGCAGTTCCTTCGTCAAGTCCCTCTGTTCCAAGTGCTCCCTGCAAAGTTGCGATTGCACTGCTCATAGAGCTCTGGGTTGCACTGATTGCACCAGCGGCAGCATCTGTAGATACCCCTGCGGACTGTGCAGTAACCGTAGTCTCAATCTGGGCAGCTGCCTCACGGATGCTTGCTGCGGAATCATTCATTGTCTTAGAGGCACTATCGCCGATCTGACTGATTGAATAGCTTGTTCCTTCTTTTAATTTTCCAATTCCGTCTTTTACCTGAGTTGCACCGGAAACAAGAGCAGCTGTACCGTCAGCCAGGCTCTTTGCCCCCTCTGCAACACTTGCTGCTCCAGAAGCAGCCTCACCTACTTTTCCAACGTATTCTGTTACACCATCAGCCAGGGAATCAGCTCCATCTGCATACTGATTCAGGCTCTTCACCATTGTTTCCGGCTTTGCAGCTGCTACATTCTTGGCAATTTCTGTAAGTTTTGCGGAAGCAGCGCTGATTCCTTCTGAAGCCTGCTGGATTCCAGGTGCCAGCTGTCCTACCCCTTCAACCAGTGCAGATGTTCCACTTACATAGTCCTTAGTTCCCTGCGCCAGGGCACTTGCACCGCTTACATAAGTGCTTACTCCGTCAGTCAGCTGAGTTGCACCATTTACATAAGCGGTTACACCGTCTGCCAGCTGATTTCCACCAGCCACATATTTGTTCACACCATCTGTCAGGGATTTCATTCCTTTATTGTACTCTGCCATGTTGCTGTTTACAGTATCAACACCTTCTGTGTAGCTGTTCACACCAGAAGCCAGTGAATCTACCCCTGCAGTATACTGGGAAATACCGCTCTGCAATGTTTTTGCACCGCTGTTTAACTGGGAAGCACCAGTCTTGGCACTTGCCACACCAGCATCAAATTCATTGTAACTGGAAGCCAGTGTATTGGCTCCGCCATAAAGAGTTCTGGTTCCATCGTACAGAGTCTTTGTTCCACTGTATAAGGAAGTAGTTCCATCATAAAGCTGACCGGCTCCTGTATTAAGAGTCTTGGCTCCGTCGTAAAGCTGGCCGGCTCCGTCATCCAGGTCTTTACTTCCATCATAAAGCTGGCTGGTTCCATCTTTCAGAGTCTTGGCTCCGTCATCCAGGTCCTTGGCTCCATCATAAAGCTGGCTGGTTCCGTCTTTCAGATCTTCGGTTCCATCATAAAGATCTTTCGTTCCATCATAAAGCTTCTTAGTTCCATCAAAAAGATCCTTAGATCCATCTACCAGCTTCACTGCTGCATCATCCAGTTCATCCAGAGAATCCTGAAGTTCATCCAAATCATCGGAATCCTCAAGATTCAGACTGCTGAGCAAGTCTGTAACCGCCATAGTGAAAGTATTTCCCATAGTACAGTCTGTAACATCAGCCTCCATTGTGAATCCTTCCGGAATATCAATCTTATCGGAAAGGTCACCGCTTAAATCCAGGCTGTCCTTTAAACCTGGAACTGCAACTCCTACAACCATTTCCTTGTCGCCATCGGAAATCACCTTTCCATTATCAATGGTAACATTGGAAAAATTATCGGAAGAAAGGATCATTCCGGTTACCATAACAAACGGAGAATAAACTTCTACGTCTTTTTTATCAACTTTTACTGTCTTTTTGGATTTGTTTGTATAAGAAACTTCCATACGAAGATGTCCACTCTTGCCAGCAAGCTCCTCTGGAGTAATTTCCTGGTCATCCAGATAATATTTGATCTTCATATCTACCGGAAGTTCCTTGTTGGAAGTTCCCTGATAGTAAATATCACTGCTGTCTGTATTCCAGGTAACCTTGTCGCCATCCTGGGTAAAGGTTTCATCACCTTTTACATTCTTGATTCCTTCCAGGTCAGATACATCGGATATATCTCCCTCTGCTGATCCGGAATTCTTCAGCCAGTCAGATACGGTGATGTCTTTTATTTCACCTTCTGCAGTAGCGTTTACATATACGGTTTCTTCCTTGGATACTCCATTGTCTGCTTCCTGTGCTGCAGCAATTACCGGTGTCGTTCCAAGGACGGCAGCCATTCCGGCAGCCATTGTAACATTCAGAATCTTTTTATTTCGGTTCATGTTAGCCAACTCCTTAATTCTTACTTAAATATCTGACGTCTGCAAACTCCTCCCGCTGTCCTGCAGCGTATCTGTTTTCCCGACATCAGTTAGTCATCTCTTAGCCTATGAAAGTTATACAACAAAACTGACCAGTAGTCAATATCTGCTTTTTACCCAAATCTTTTCCTGTTTTGATATTGACTTTTGGTCATTTTTGTTTAAAATAGAAATAAACCACCATAATTATCAAGAAAAGTTCAGATAGTGAAGCTATAATTGTAACAACCGACTTTTATTGCTGCTGGAAGAGACAGTAAACTTTTATTTATAGAATGTCTGACAGACATAAGCTTAGGAGGAACTGGCATGGGAAAACTGGAGTTAAATAAAAAAAGGAAGAAAAGTGCTCTGTACAACACTGCCTTTGAACTCTTTACCACTAAGGGGCTTGCCAAGACAACCATTTCCGATATTGTGGAAAATGCAGGTGTTGCAAAAGGAACTTTTTACCTCTATTTTAAAGATAAATATGATATTCGAAATAAGCTGATCTCTCACAAAGCCGGCGAACTTTTTTCCGAGGCGCATGACGCTCTGGAAGCCTCCCACATTACCGGTTTCACTGCGCAGCTTCATTTTATTGTAGATAATATTCTGGACAGGCTGGAAACTGAGAGTAGTCTGCTTGGCTTTATTTCCAAGAATCTGTCCTGGGGAGTTTTTAAGGATGCGTTTCAGGAACAGGCAGATGACGATGATTTTCCATTTTTCCAGGAATATCTCAATCTTCTGGATCAATCTGATGTACAGTATGATTCCCCAGAGCTGCTTCTTTTTACCATTATTGAACTGGTAAGTTCCACAAGTTACAGCTGTATTCTTCACTCCCAGCCAGTCTGTCTTGCTGAATACCGTCCTTATCTTCATCGGACGATAGACTGTATTTTGCAGGCATTTATCCATGGAGCAGATGTTGAAAAATTATAGACTTATACATTAAAATCCTGAAGGAGACCTTACAGATGAAAGAAAAATTATATACCATTCCCCTGATGGATGCTTTTAAAGCAGAGGACGAATGCCCTTTCTGTTTTGTGGAGCGCCAGCTGGAACAGCATGCCATGGATTTCGTTTTAGGTGCCGGCGCATCTTATATGGAAGACGATGTACGGGCAGAAACTGATAAAATGGGCTTTTGCCGTACCCACTATAAGAAAATGTATGACTACGGAAACCGTCTGGGTGCAGGGCTGATCCTGAAAACCCATTTTCAGTACAAAACAAAAGAGCTTCATGAACAAATCAGGATTTTCGCCCCTTCCAGGGCTTCCGTTTTTTCCAGATTTAAGAAGAGAAACACAGATACAGATGCACCGAAGACTTCTCTTGACACATGGGTAAAAGAACAGGAAGATACCTGCTATATCTGCAATTTTTATAAAGATACCTACGCAAGATATCTGAATACTTTTTTTGAACTGTTTAAAAAAAATCAGGAATTTCTCCCGCTTTTTGAAACCTGTAAGGGATTTTGCATTCCCCATTTCGGAGATCTGGTTGAAACAGCTGAAAGTGCTTTATCTGATAAAGAGAAAAAAGCCTTTTACGCTATCCTTTTCCCAATGATGGAGCAGAATATGCAAAGGCTTTCTGATGATCTGGACTGGTTCTGCGATAAGTTTGATTACCGCAATAAAGATGCGGACTGGCGTACTTCCAAGGATGCACTGCCGCGTGGAATGCAGAAAGCGGCAGGAGGATATCCGGCAGATGAGCCTTATACTATGGACAAGTAAAACCAAACAAGCTCCTGTTCGTTGCTTACGCAAATAAAGACTCCTCAAATTAACATTCTTTAGAGCGTGTTAATTTGAGGAGTTTTTTATTTGTCAGTTTTCAGAACTTTCTCCAGGTATCTCTCTTAAACAAAAGTAACAGCGGGAATACTTCAAGCCTTCCTGCCAGCATATCAAAGATCATAACACCCTTAGAAATATAAGAATACGTATTAAAGTTCCCGGTAGGTCCCACAGCTCCAAGCCCAGGTCCTATATTATTCAAAGTGGCTGCGATCGCGGTGAAATTGGAAACCATATCCAGATTGTCCAGACTTATAATCAACAGTGAAGTAACAAAAATCATAATGTACACAAACAGGAACATGTTTGTAGCTCGCACCACCTCATGGGGAATCGCCTTATCATCCATCTTGATCTTCTTCACTGCATTTGGGTGCAGATACAGCTGCAGTTCCTTGCGTGCAGATTTACACAGGATCAGAAGACGGGATACCTTGATACCGCCGCCTGTACTTCCTGCACAGGCTCCCACAAACATAAGGATAACCAGAATAGTCTTAGAAAATACCGGCCACACATTGAAATCTGTGGTAGCATATCCAGTAGTCGTAATGATGGATCCCACCTGGAAAGCAGCCTGCTGGAAAGCTCTTCCAAAGCTTGTGAACATTTCTCTTGTATTAATAGCGATAGCTACAATGGCCAAGCCAATAATCCCCAGATAGTAACGTACCTCTTCATTCTTGGCTGCCTGCATTACTTTCTTCGTCAGAAGCAGATAATAGGCATTAAAGTTGATTCCAAAAAGAATCATAAAGACCGTAATCACCACCTGATTATACGTGCTGTAGCTTGCAATACTGTCATTTTTGATACCAAAACCACCGGTACCTGCGGTACCAAAACTAAGGCACAATGTATCAAACAGAGGCATTTTTCCAATGAGAAGGAAAATGATCTCCACAATAGTCAGAATAATGTATATGGTATACAAAATCTTGGCTGTGGACTGTACCTTCGGCACCAATTTGCTGACAGACGGTCCCGGGCTCTCTGCTTTCATCAGATTCATGTGGTATCCACCGGTAAGAGGCAGCAGGCAGAGAATAAATACCAGTACTCCCATTCCGCCAATCCAGTGGGTAAAGCTTCTCCAGATCAGCATACAGTGAGACAGAGCCTCCACATCACTCAAAATACTGGCTCCAGTCGTGGTAAAACCGGAAACAGTCTCAAATATTGCATCTATAGGATGGGGAATACTTCCTGAAATAATAAAAGGAAGGGCTCCTGCAATACTGAGTACCAGCCAGCTGAGAGCAACTGTAACAGCACCCTCTTTGGCATGGAATACTTTGCTTTTTCTTTTTCTCCTGGTAAGCGGAATTCCGATTGTCAGGCAGATCAGCATCGTGATCAGAAATGCCAGACCATTTTTTTCCCGGTAAATGATTGCTGTTATTCCTGGCAAAATCATAAATGCCGCTTCAAAATTGAAGATCCAGCCAAGAATATAAGATATCATGGAATAATTCATGTCCGGACTCCTTTACTTTGCAAGTATATCGTTGATATCACGAAGACCTCTGTTAGTGGTAACAATTACAACTCTGTCTCCAATTTCCAGGGCATCATGTCCACGGGGAATGCGCACACTGCCATCCCGGTAAAGACATCCAACCAGAAGATTCTTCTTCAGATTCAGTTCGGACAATGTCCTTCCTACAATAGGTGAATTATCACAGATCTTAAATTCCAGGGCTTCTGCCTTTCCATCCAGAATGTGATACAAGGTCTCCACATTACTTCCAATGGAATTCTGAGTTGCTCTTACATACTGCAAAATATAATCTGCAGTAATGTATTTCGGGTAAATAACACTTCCGATGTCCAGACTGTCAATAATATCGTCATAGGCAAGTCTGTTTACCTTGGCAACCAGCTTGGCATTCGAAATAGTCTTTGCGAAAAGGGAAAGGAAAATATTCTCCTCATCCATATTAGTCAAAGTTACAAAGGACTCAGCACTTTCCAGCCCCTCTTCCAGAAGAAGGGAACGGTCTGTGCCGTCACCGTTAATAATCGTAGCATCTGTAAGTTCTTCGCTTAGGAACTCACAGCGGTTCTTATCTTTCTCAATTACCTTGACTTTGATCTTCATGGCAAGCAGGGCCTTGGCAAGATAATAAGAAATAGTTCCGCCTCCTACGATCACGGTGTTCTTTACCTGATGGGTCTTCAAGCCAATCTTTTTAAAGAAAGCTGCTGCATTTTGCGGGGTAGCAAGAATAGAAATCACATCTCCATTCCGGATCACATTGGTACCGCCTGGAATGGTAGTATAATCTTTTCCCTCAATAGCGCAGAAAAGAATATCGCAGCGAAAGTGCTCAGTAATCTGCTGAATGCTCTTTCCATCCAGTTCAAATTCAGGCATTACTTTAAATTTCAGAAGTTCTACCTTGCCTCTGGCAAAAGTATCGATCTTTATGGCGGATGGAAAACGCAGAAGTTTTGAAATCTCCTGTGCCGCTGCCAGTTCCGGGTTGATGATCATGGTTACGCCCAGACGCTCCTTGATAAAACCGATCTCCTTACTGTAAATCGGATTACGCACACGGGCAATTGTGTGGCAGTGACCAGTCTTCTGGGCGATCAGACAGCACAGAAGGTTCATCTCATCTGATACAGTAACTGCGATAAGAATGTCTGCTGTCTCAATTCCCGCTTCCATAAGAGTATTGATACTTGCTCCATTTCCAACAACGCCCATAGCATCTACTTCATCTGTAATCGCATTAATCCTGTCCGGATTGATATCGATCAAAGTTATATCAGTATCCTCTTCCTGAAGCTGTTCTGCAAGTGTACGTCCAACTTTTCCACACCCGACAATTATAATTTGCATAAATCCTCCAAATATATAAATAATAGGAAAATGTCAGGTCACAGACAAAAAGTGAGTCTGCTCCTAACATTCTAAACACTGCTATTATAGCACTACTGTATGCTTTTGGAAATAGTCATTTTCTTACAGTAAATCTTAGAGTGTGTTTGAAGTTAACTGTGGACTTTGTTCACAAAAAGCCCGGGAAGTGCGGCGCGAAATCATGCGAATGCATGATTTCTGTGCATCGCGAAGCGCGT
>ENA-OPBZ01000556-OPBZ01000556.1-human-gut-metagenome-genome-assembly--contig:-NODE-556-length-19238-cov-4.716833_pt1 | contig 19238 bp, 18 predicted proteins | sample MGYA00241072_ERZ501459 | MGnify/ENA primary metagenome ERZ501459 (study PRJEB25962, sample SAMEA2042632) | human gut metagenome | biome: human gut; feature: human-associated habitat; material: faeces...
AGGTTTAGATGCGAGCGCATAAAGCGAGCATTTAAACCGCCGTGACTAAAGTCACAAATATAGGCTATCGGTTCTCTTCCCGGGCGTCTGTCTCTTAATGAATTAAATAGTAAATTATGCTTGATTTTTTGACTCAAATAGCGTACTATATTGGTAAATTCATACACGGGGAGCTTGCAGAAGCAGGCTGAGAGTAAGCTAAAGTGCTTAGACCCATAACCTGATTTGGATAATGCCAACGTAGGGATAGCGTAGATATATTCGCATATATACCGAGATTGGTGTATATGCGTTTTTCTTTTCAGAGTAAATCATTTTAAAATAAATTGCTTTAAGAGAAAAGCTACATTGAATCTTTATAAATTTTCTTTTATTTTTTATCGTTTATTTATCCATATTCAGAATATTTCTCAAATATACTTCTGAGCATTTTGCAAAATGCACTTCAGGAAGTATAGGATGATTTCAGTTTTTTCCCGTTTATGAAAAATAAATAGACATGCTAAATATATATCAGATGTGAGATGACTCCAACCTCTGTAGGTGGCGAGCAACAATGCCGGAGCATTCTTGAATGAATATATATGCTAAATCTATATGTAAAGAAAGGGTAAAAATGTTAAAGCAGTGTTTTGATAACGTAAGAGAAAAGCATCCATTGGTACATAATATTACGAATTATGTAACAGTGAATGATGTGGCAAATATTCTTCTTGCCTGTGGCGGAAGCCCGATTATGGCGGACGATTCTGGAGAAGTGGAAGATATTACTTCTATTTGTCAGGGATTGAATATTAACATTGGTACGCTGAATAAAAATACGATTCCGTCCATGTTTTTAGCAGGAAAAAAGGCAAATGTACTTGGTCATGTTGTGCTGCTTGATCCGGTAGGAGCCGGAGCGAGTGGACTTCGGACAAAGACAGCGAATGAGCTGGTGAGGGACATAAAGTTTACTGTTATCCGTGGAAATATTTCAGAAATCCGAACCCTGATGGAAGGAACGGGAAATACAAAAGGTGTGGATGCAGATTTGGCAGATGCGGTTACAGAGGAGAATCTTGATGAGACGATTGGGAAGCTGAAAGCATTTTCTGAAGCGACAGGAAGTGTGATTGCTGTAACGGGAGCCATTGATTTAGTTGCTGATTCTGAAAAATGTTATGTTATCCGCAACGGAAAACCAGAGATGGGAGCAATCACCGGAACTGGATGCCAGCTTTCTGGAATGATGACGGCTTTCCTTTGTGCAAACGCAGAGCAGCCTTTGAAGGCAGCAGCGGCGGCAGTTTGTGCGATGGGAATTGCCGGAGAGATTGGATTTGAACATTTAAAAGAAGGCGAGGGAAATTCCACTTACCGTAATCGGATAATTGATGCTATTTATCATATGGATGGAAATACATTGGAGGAAAGAGCAAAGTATGAGCTGCGTTAACAGAGAACAATTAAGAAAAGATTTACTTTTATATGCAGTAACCGACCGTTCCTGGCTTGGAAATGAAACACTTTACGAGCAGGTGGAAAAGGCATTAAAAGGAGGAGCGACTTTTATACAGCTTCGGGAAAAGGAACTCGATGAGGAACATTTCATGGAAGAAGCGGTGGCTCTCAAAGAATTGTGTCATAAGTACCATGTTCCATTTGTTATCAATGATAATGTCAGAATCGCAAAAGATATGGATGCGGATGGAGTTCACGTTGGACAAAGTGATATGGAAGCCGATGACGTGAGAAAGATTCTTGGTGAAGATAAGATTCTTGGCGTATCTGCCCAGACAGTAGAGCAGGCAGTATTAGCTGAAAAAATGGGGGCGGATTATCTTGGCGTGGGAGCCGTATTTTCCACTTCCACGAAAAAAGATGCGGCAGATGTCAGCAAGGAAACATTAAAAGCAATCTGCGAGGCAGTAAATATTCCAGTGATTGCAATTGGTGGAATCGGGGCAGATAACATTTTATCTTTACAGGGAAGTGGTATTTGCGGTATCGCTGTGGTTAGTGCTATTTTTGCGGCAAAAGATATTGAAGCTGCTACAAAAGTTTTAAAAGACAGAACAGAAAAAATGCTGAAATAATTTTTCGGTAGTTAGTGGAAAAGACAATAAAAGGAGAAAGGCATCGTGATAAAAGGAGCAATCTTTGATATTGATGGAACTTTACTTGATTCCATGCCCATCTGGGAAAATGCAGGAGCGAGATATCTTGCTACTCTTGGCATTAAGGCAAAGCCAGATTTAAAAGAACGGCTGGATGCTTTATCTTTGCCAGAAGGAGCCATCTATATGCAAAAAGAGTATGGCCTTTCGGTATCAGCAGAAGACATTTTAGAAGGAGTCAATCAGGTTGTAAAAGATTTTTACTATAAAGAAGCGGTCATGAAGCCAGGAGCCTATGCCTTAGTAAAACGTCTGAAAGAAAATGGTGTGAAGTTAATTATAGCCACAGCGACAGATAAGGAGATGGCAAAGGCGGCGCTTATTCGTAACGGCATATGGCAGGACTTTACGGGAATGATTACCTGCGAGGAAGCCGGAGCTGGAAAGACAAGCCCGAAGGTATTTGAGCTTGCAAGGCAAAAGCTAGGCACTAAAAAAGAGAAAACATGGGTATTTGAAGATTCTTTATATGCGGTGAAAACTGCTACTGAAGCTGGATTTCCAGTATGCAGTATCTACGATACCTACAGTGTGGGAAATGCGAAAGAAATTCAGAGACTTTCTAATATTTATGTGAGAGATTTTTCGGAGATAGGTGATTATTCTTTTTCAAATATGAAAACAGTTCTTACAATTGCAGGCAGTGATTCGAGCGGAGGAGCAGGTATTCAAGCGGATATCAAGACTTTAACTGTTCATAAAGTATATGCCATGACTTGTATCACCGCACTTACCGCACAAAATACAGTCGGAATTACCGAGATTATGCCAGTACCAGCAGAATTTTTTAAAAAACAGATGGAAAGCATTTTCACAGATATAAAGCCAGATGCGGTGAAAATTGGAATGATTGCTTCAAAGGAACAGGCAGAGATTATCGCAGAATACCTGGAAAAATATTCTATCAAAAATGTAGTGGCAGACCCGGTGATGATTTCGACAAGCGGTACGGTTTTAGTAGAAGAAACAACGAGAAAGATATTATATGAGAAATTATATCCAAAAGTTTCCCTGCTAACCCCGAACATTCCAGAAACCGAATTTTTATCCGGGATAAAAATTACCGATAAAAAAACAAGGGAAGAAGCAGCAAAAGTCATTGCAGACAGGTGGAATTGTGCGGTCTTAAGTAAGGGCGGTCACAGCGAAGAAAATGCGGACGATTTGCTTTATGAGAGTTTTTTGCAGGAAGAAAAAAAAGAAAAAGCCGTTTGGTTTCCAGAAGAAAGGATTGATAATCCAAACACACACGGAACCGGCTGTACACTTTCAAGTGCGGTAGCGGCAAATCTGGCAAAGGGATTTCCTGTAGAAGAATCCGTAAAAAAGGCAAAAGCATACATCAGCGGAGCAATTAGAGCAATGCTGAATCTTGGACAGGGAAATGGCCCGCTAAATCATATGTGGGATTTGTAAACATAGTAACAGACAAGTGTCAATGTATATAAAGTAATGAAATAAACAGATTAGTTAAGCTTTATAAAAATGGCATTATAAATAGTATTTATAAAATTGGAGGTAACAAAAGATGAGAAATTACACAACACAGATGGATGCAGCAAGAAAAAATATTATTACTCCAGAAATGGAAAAGGTTGCAGCAAAAGAACGAATGACACCAGAAGAAATCAGAGCATTAGTAGCAGAAGGAAAAGTTGCTATCTGCGCGAACAAAAATCATAAATGCTTAGATCCACAGGGGGTCGGCTCTATGTTAAAAACAAAGATTAATGTAAATCTTGGCGTATCAAAAGACTGTAAAGATTATGATATAGAAATGAAAAAAGTAATGGAAGCAGTAAACATGGGAGCAGATGCCATCATGGATTTATCTTCCCACGGAAATACAGAACCGTTCCGTAAAAAACTGACTTCCGAATGTCCTGTAATGATTGGAACAGTACCAATCTATGATTCTGTAATTCACTATCAGAGAGACTTAGATACTCTTACCGCAAAAGACTTTATTGATGTAGTACGTCTTCATGCAGAAAATGGTGTAGACTTCGTAACATTACACTGTGGAATTACAAGAAAGACAATCGACCAGATCAAAAAGCATAAAAGAAAAATGAACATCGTATCCCGTGGAGGTTCCCTTGTATTTGCATGGATGACAATGACAGGAGAAGAAAACCCTTTCTATGAATATTTCGATGAAATTCTTGATATCTGTCAGGAATACGATGTAACAATCTCCCTCGGAGATGCCTGCCGTCCAGGCTGTCTTGCCGATGGTTCCGATGTATGTCAAATTGAAGAATTAGTTCGTCTTGGAGAACTTACCAAACGTGCGTGGGAGAAAAATGTACAGGTTATGGTAGAAGGACCGGGACATATGCCAATGGACCAGATTGCTGCAAACATGAAGTTACAGTCCACCATTTGTTCTGGAGCACCATTCTATGTACTTGGACCAATCGTAACAGATATTGCACCAGGTTATGACCATATTGTATCTGCTATCGGTGGAGCAATCGCTGCTCAAAATGGTGCTGCATTCCTCTGCTATGTTACACCAGCAGAACACCTTGCACTTCCAAATCTTGAAGACGTAAAACAGGGAATCATGGCATCAAAAATTGCGGCACATGCAGCCGATATCGCAAAAGGTGTCCGTGGTGCAAGAGAGATAGATGATAAGATGGCAGATGCCCGCCGTGTTTTAGATTGGGAAGCACAGTGGGAATGTGCAATGGATCCGGAAACAGCCAAAGCAATCCGCGATGACAGAAAACCAGAACATGAGGATACTTGCTCTATGTGTGGAAAGTTCTGTGCGGTAAGAAGCATGAATAAGGCATTGGCTGGAGAACATATTGATATTTTGTAAATAGTAATTTGCCATAGGCAAGAGGAGACGCTCCCAAAGAAAGAAGATATCCTATATTTGTGACTCTGTCACTGTGGGTTGAATGTTTGCTGAATGGCTCACATTCAATCCTCACTAAGACCACAATATAGGATAGCTTCTTTCTTTGGGAGCTGTTTTTTGCTGAACTGAAATTATTATTTTACAAGTTCAGTAGTAGTTTTTGCAGATAATCTGTATATTTTGCCTTTCCCACTGTTTCCGAAGCCAATATAGAAACTTTCCCAATTTTTTTGTTATTATATGAATACTCCAGTCTGCCAATTACTTGATTTTTCTTAATTGGAGCAGAGAGATTTTTCTGGAATACCACTTTTTTCTGAATGTTATTTTGGTTGATTTCCGAAGTAAAAACATAGGAGAAATTTTTCTCATATTTGCAGGAAATGAATTCTTTTGTGCCATTATGTACAGGGACGCTGGAGAGTGCGGGAGGCTGTTTATCGGTGTAAATCTTGCAGAGAGAGAAGCCGTAATCAAGTAAAGAGACACAGTCTTTTACCCGCTCTTTTGCGCTCTGGCATGCCATAACGACAGCGATAAGGGAGATGTGATTGCGTTCTGCGGTGGCGCTTAAACAAAAGCCGGCTTTGGAGGTACTTCCGGTTTTTAGACCGGTTGCGCCCTGATAATGCCGGAGTAATTTATTAGTATTAGAAAGTCCAAACTCAGATTCCCCTCGTTTTGTTACATGTGTAATATTTTCCATCCAGATTGTTGTATAATGGAAAATGTCTGGATGATTCGTAATCAGTTCTCTTGACATTAAGGCGATATCCCTTGCACTTGTGTAATGTCCGTCCGCATCTAATCCGCAGCAATTTACAAAATGTGTATGCTTCATGCCAAGAACCTGTGCTTTCTCGTTCATTTTGGCGACAAAAGCATCTTCACTACCACTGATGTGTTCTGCCATAGCCACACATGTAGCGTATAGGGGTAGTAGACTTTTAAAAATCAATCTTTATATGGTTTATGGTTACAAAGGGATGCTTCAAAACCGATGAGAAGGGATCCTGGCTCTGCGTAATAACTGCAAAGGGCTCTTGTTTTTTGAATCGTTCCATTAAAAATTCCAAATGTATTTTCAATCAATTTTTTTAATTCTAATGCACCGGCTTCATTGTTGTTATGAGCAATGATGATTTTTCCATCTGTATAACCACATTCTTTAAGATGATCAATTAGTTTTTTTAATGCTCTTTTTTCACCTCTGCATTTGTCAAGCGGCAATAAAGTTCCTTCATCACTTGCCTTCCCAACGACTCTGACTCCTAATAAACCGATTCCGGCTGCAATTACCGGACTTATTCTTCCGTTCTTTGCAAAATTGTTTAAAGATGCCAGAGAAAAATACAGGTGTGTTTTATCTTTATATTCGAGAAGAGTTTTATAAATATCATCTGGAGCAAAACCAGCTTTTATGAGTTCTGCTATTTTTTCAATAAAAAGTGCGATTTCCGGTCCTGTAGATAAAGAATCTAAAACATATACTTTCCTGCCGGCATGATTCTGTTCATAGATGTCCTTAGCGATAACAGCACTGTTATATGTACCGGACAGGGAACTTGTAACGGTGATACAAAAGACAACATCGGCATCGCCAAACGCATTCTCCCATTCGTGAGGACTTGGGCTTGATGTCGATGTCTTGCCTTTATAAGAAGAAAGATTCTCCTGCATAGCTGTAAGATCAATCTTATCATCATCTATATAATCGTTCTCACCTACGATTATATGAAGTGGAACAACCCCGAAGTCTATATCAGGTAAAGCTAAAAGATTTGCAGATGAATCTGCAACGATTTTCATTTTCATATGTAACCTCCGTGAATAGTTTTAAATACTTTTATATCGGTTTTTGAAAAACTTATCAAAAAGTATAGTAAACCATACATATGTGTTTGTCAAGGTATTAAATAACTTTATTGCGGTTTTTTAATAGCTGATATATAATGATGTTCAGAATTATGGGAGCAGCGTTAGAGCATTTTTCAAACACGCTCTAGCTGCGGAGTAATTCGTGGCATCAAGTTAGAGACAAAGTAAGAAAGAAGGAATGTATTATGAGATTTTCAGCCAGAGACTACAGAATGCCAAGATATAAAGAAATTCCCAATGTAGGACTTTATCTTGAGCAGACAGTAAAGTATATCAATGAATGTTTAGCACCAATAGAGATTTCGATTACACCCTCTATGTTAAGTAATTATGTAAAGAAGGGGTATATTGACCGTCCTATAAAAAAACAGTATTATGCGGATCAAATAGCATATGCTATTTATATTGTAATTATAAAGCAGGTTCTTTCCATGGATAATATAGCATCCCTTTTTGTTTTACAAAAAGCAACCTATACTTTACCGGTTGCTTATGATTATTTCTGTTCAGAATTGGAAAAGACACTCATAGCTATATTTGAAAATAAAGAAGAGCCAATGAAAGATATGGGCGATATTCCGTTCGAAAAAAAGATGCTTCATAGTGTAATTGTAGCGGTATCGCATATCATTTATTTAAATGACTGTTTTAAAAACAATTTACAGGACAATGCTTCTCATTCTATAAAATAAGTGAAATGAGCATATGTCAACTACGTTATTGACATATGTTCATAAATGTTGTAGTATAAAGAAAAGATTGTGAAAGGAGTATCCTATGCCAAGACCAATAAAGTGCAGAAAAGTCTGTCATTTTCCAGATATATTGGAATTTCGACCATCCAATAAAAATGGAGGAAGAGGGGAGGAAGATGAAAAAGAGGTGATTCTTCTGACAGTAGATGAATATGAAACGATTCGTCTTATAGATAAAGAAGGATACAGTCAGGAACAGTGTGCAGGATTTATGCAGATTGCAAGAACGACTGTTCAAAGAATCTATGAGATTGCCAGAAAGAAAGTGGCAGATGCAATCGTAGATGGACATCCTCTTCGAATTGAAGGGGGAGATTTTCGAATCTGCGATGGTAAAAGTAGTAAATGTGGTCTGGGTGGATGCTACAAACAAGAATTTTATCAAAAGTATGCAACAGAAAAAGGAGAAGGTATAATGAGAGTAGCAGTAACATATGAGAACGGACAGATTTTTCAGCATTTTGGACATACAGCAGAATTTAAAGTTTATGATGTAGAGGATGGAAAAGTAATCCATTCCGAAGTTGTAGATACGAATGGAAGCGGACATGGCGCATTGGCCGGTGTTCTGAATGCATTGAAGGCGGATGTTCTGATTTGTGGCGGAATCGGAGGAGGAGCACAGATGGCTTTATCAGCGGCAGGAATTAAGCTTTATGGAGGCGTTTCCGGTGATGCAGATGCGGCTGTGGAAGCTTTTGTGAACGGAACGTTAGATTATAATCCAGATGTAAAGTGCAATCATCATGATCACGATCATGGAGAGGGACATACCTGTGGCGAGCATGGATGTGGAAGCCACAGCTGCCATTAATTGTTAATAAAGAATAGATTGAGAAAAAAGGTAAGCAGAATAATGCTTATCTTTTTTTGTCCACAGATTTAAGAGAGAAAAATAAAAAATCAAAGATTGACAAAAAGGAAGCAGAACTATATAATCATAATCGTTCTAAATAGAACATTAATAAGGTGATATAACAAGGAGGAAAAATATGTTTTTTTGGGATCAGCATAAAACAATCACCAGCTGTTATGAACTATTTACGAGAAAAGTATGTGACAGGTATCAGCTAACGCAAATGGAATATGATATACTTATGTTTTTACATAATAATCCGAAGCATAATACGGCAGCAGATATCGTAAAGATTCGTAAATCAACGAAATCTCATGTATCTACTTCTCTGAAAGCATTAGAGAATAAAGGCCTGATTGAAAGAATTCAGAGCGCCCGGAATAAAAAGCATATTGAGATTGTTATATTAAATAAGGCAGAGTCTATTATCGAAGATGGAATGAAAGCACAGAAAGAATTCGCTAAAAATGTTTTAGATGGATTAACCGAAGAAGAAAAGTATATGTGCATGGCGGTATTTAATAAAATTTGTGCTAATGCAGATGCATACTTAAAAAAATATGCGGAGGGAGAGAATGAAAAATTATTTTTGTTATAACCAATTAATGAAAAAGGAGAAGTAAGAATGAGAGAAGAAAAATACCAGCCAAAGATGCCGGATATTATGGAAGCGATATTTGATGCCGGATATTTGATATTTGATTTAGTAGCAGCAATTTTATTTTTCACCTATGCAAAAGGAAATACATTATTTATTCTTTATGGAATATTAACATTGACTCTTTGTGGTGGAGATGCATTTCATTTAGTACCTAGAATCATAAGAGCTGCACGTGGAACGAATGACAGAATAAAGAAACAGCTTGGGATGGGGTTACAGATATCCTCAATCACAATGACTGTATTTTATATTATTTTAATGTATGTTTGGAAGGATACTTTCCCAGATTTTAATATACCTGCTGCAGTAAAAGCAATGGTATGGATTTCTGCGATCATTAGAATTGCTGTCTGTATTCTTCCACAGAATAACTGGTGTACAGAGGATGGAAATCTCAAGTTATCGATTATCAGGAATGCAGTTTTTGCTGTTACTGGTATAGGAGTCATTATTCTGTATGCGATATCTGGAAATGCAAATGGATACCATATGACAAGAATGGTCGCAGCGATTATTATTTCCTTTGGCTGTTACCTTCCTGTAACATTATTTAGCAAAACAAAACCAAAAGTAGGATTGCTGATGATTCCAAAGACATGTGCGTATATGTGGATTATTGCAATGGGACTTCAACTGTTGTTTTGATAAATTAAGGAAAGTATCTCCAATCCTCTAATTTAAGAATGCGAGACATTTTGAATGAAATCTATCCTGACTTATTTCAAAATAATATTATTATAAAATTAACTATTTAAGCCGCAATAGCGATTATATTTGTAATTAAAAAGAAGGAAAATACTGTAAAGAAGAGTATCAGAATACTAAAGTTCTGGTACTCTTTTTGCGTATTTATGGAAGTGAAAATAAATTTAATTTTAATAGATGGACAAAATATATTTTTCTGGAAAGGGTGATATACATAGTAGAAAAAAACGAGGGCATTATGAGCAAAAAGAAAAGCAGAGTTATTAAAGTAAATGTGATTTATGGTGATAAAAATTTGAAAGATTGTATGGAGCAGGTAATCCAGAAACACGAACGGAGTTTTGACCTTTTGACCCTGATATCATAATATTAATGAGGTGAAAGATGAACAATAAAGCAGTATTATATCTAAGATTATCAAAAGAAGACAGAAATAAAGTGAATAAAGGGGATGATAGCGAAAGTATTATTAATCAGCGTATTATGTTAAGTGATTATGCAATGCGGCATAATTTTCAGGTTGTTAAAATATATTCCGATGATGATGAGAGTGGACTATATGAAGACAGACCGGGATTTTCTCAAATGATGCAGGATGCAGAGAGGGGGCTTTTTGATATTATTATTGCGAAAAGCCAGTCAAGATTTACCCGAAATCTGGAACATTCAGAAAAATATTTACATCACAAACTGCCATTATGGGGTGTTCGATTTATTGGTGTTGTAGATGGCGTGGATACGATGGATGAAAATAATAAGATGACCAGACAGGTGAAGGGACTTACTAATGAATGGTATTGTGAGACATTGTCTAAGAATGTAAGAAGCGTATTCCTCTCCAAAATGAATCAGGGTAAATTTGTAGGTTCTTCATGTCCTTATGGATATATGAGAGATTCAGAAGACCATAATCATTTAATAATAGATGAATATGCAGCAAATATTGTGAGAAAGATTTTCCGATTATATTTAGAGGGAAATGGAAAAGCTCATATCGCTTCTATATTATCATCAGAAAATATTTTGATTCCGTCTTTATATAAAACGCGAGTTCTACAGCAAAATTACTATAACAGCAAATTAAAAGATACAACAAAGACATGGTGTTATCAGACGGTACATATGATTCTAAATAACCAGACATATTTAGGTAAAATGGTACAGCATAAGGATATAAAAATTTCTTATAAGGATAAGAAAAAGAGACGTTTGCCGAAAGAACAGTGGATTGTTGTAGATAATACTCATGAACCGATTATAGATCAGGAAACCTTTGATAGAGTTCAGGCAATACAGAAAATAAAAAGAAAATCTGTAAATACAGAGTATAGCGATAATATATTTGCAGGTATTTTATTTTGTGCCGATTGTAAACATGCTATGAATAGAGCTTATGCCAAAGAAAATAAAAAGGGCAGTATCGGGTATATTTGCAAGATATATAAAACGATGGGGAAAAAGCACTGTCCAAGTCATATGATTAAAAATGAGGAGCTGGAAGAAGCGGTTTTATCTTCTATAAAGAATGAAGCAAGAAAGATACTTACAGAGGATGATATTAGCGATTTGGATAAAGTCCAGAAGATAGATAGCCGGGAACAATTTTATAAAAAGCAAATACAGATAGTAGATGCAGAATTGGAAAAATACCAAAAGTTTAAAAAGAGAGCGTTCACAGGCTATATGGAAGAGATGATTACACCACAGGAATATCGTTCCTATGTTGCAGAATATGAAGAGGAAATATCCAAATTAGAAAGGCAGAAAGAAGAAATTCTTACAAAGTTAGCGGATGAGAATTCTCTTCAAAATCAGCATGATGAATGGGTAGAAGCTTTTAAGGATTATATTAATATTGAGAAGCTTACAAGAGATGTGGTTATTGAATTGATAGAAAAAATAGAAGTTCATGAAGATGGTGGACTGGATATTTATTACAGATTCCGTAATCCATTTCAGGTAGCAAATTAATTCCTACTATGCGAATACGCCACACATGCATCGTTAGCGGAGGAGACAGCAATACATTTTATCATAGTGTCTACGCTCTGGGTTTCACCTGGTTCTAAAAATACCTGGGAGCCTCCCATAGATGCAGCGTGTTCGCTGACGGTAACCGTATCATTTAAGGTAATCTGCTTTTTTGAAAGAGCTTCAAAGATAAGTAAGAGAGTCATAACTTTTGTGACGCTTGCAGGCGGTTTTTCTTTGTCTGCATCTTTTTCATAAAGAATTGTACCAGTAGTGGCTTCCATTAAAATGGCATTAGGTGCAGCGGATTGAAATCCAGTGTTTGCAGAAGATGCACTGGAACTTTCAGAGTTAGTCTGGTAAGAAACATTAGAAGTACTATCAGTGGCAGCTTGAACAGAAATATTATTAGAAGTAGTAATATTTTTTAAACGATTAGAAAGCTCGTTGATTCCTGAATTGTCAGAAAGTGGATTTAAAGAGTTTTCCATAGAATTACCAGAAGAAGCTAAAGAAACTATTTTCACAGGAAAAAGAATAGTCCCCGTCAGAAAACTTGTTATCAGAAAAAATGCAAAGGAATAAAAGAATTTTCGTGTAATTTTTCTGGAAAAATATTTTTGCATATGATACTCCAAATAAGAATTAGTACATTTTATGGCCAGTGCCTAAAAATATGCATTTCCTTGTTGCTAATCTTAAGAAAATTGCTTAAAATAGAAGTAAATATCTGGGCAAAATAAAATGATGAGGGGATACGATTATGAATTTACATGAATTTTATATTGGAAAAGCGTTTGATGCGTATGAATATTTTGGAGCACACTTGACAAAGAACGGTGTGTTATTTCGAGTTTATGCACCGAATGCGGAAAAGATTGAGGTGATCGGAGAGTTTAATGACTGGGATGGTACAGAAGATGAGATGATTCAGGATGCACAGAGCGGTGTGTTTGAATGTGTACAAAAGGATGCGAAGCCGGGAATGATGTACAAGTACCGTATTTATCAGCCGGATGGAATTGTTATGGATCGTTTTGACCCGTACAGTTTTGGTTCACAGGTACGACCAGATACAGCATCAGTTATCGTAGATTTGGAAGACTATCATTTTTCAGATGAAGCGTGGATGAAGAAGAGAAGTAAGAATTATGATCTTCCGGTAAATATTTACGAGGTGCATGCCGGTTCCTGGCGAAAGAATGAGGCAGACGAGGAGAATGGCTGGTATCATTATCAGGAGTTAGGAAAGCAGCTTATTCCATATGTTAAAGAAATGGGATATACACATGTAGAGTTCCTGCCGCTAACTGAGCATCCGGCAGACTGTTCCTGGGGATATCAGGCAAGCGGATATTTCTGTCCGACTTCCCGTTATGGAACAGCAAAGGAATTAATGGAGATGGTAGACCTTTTCCATAAAGAAGGAATTGGTGTTATCATGGACTTTGTTCCGGTACATTTTATTGCGGATACTTATGCGCTGAATAAGTTTGATGGAACGGCTCTTTATGAATATGCGGACGCTGATAAGGGTTATAGTGAGTGGGGAACCTGTAATTTTAACTATTACCGTGGTGAAGTGCGAAGCTTTTTACAGTCCTCCGCGAATTTCTGGATGGAGAAGTTCCACTTTGACGGCATCCGTATGGATGCGATTAGTAATGCTATTTACTGGCAGGGAGATTCTTCAAAGGGAATTAATGAAGGCGCGCTTGATTTTATCAAATGCATGAATTCTGGTTTGCAAAAGTTACATCCTTCTGTTATGCTTATTGCGGAAGATTCTACGAACTTCCCGAAAGTAACTGCACCGGTAGAGTATGACGGCCTGGGATTTGACTATAAGTGGGATATGGGGTGGATGAATGATACGTTAGATTATTTTAGAATTCATCCATATGACAGAAAGTTCCATTATCATAAGCTGTCATTTTCTATGATGTATTTTTATAATGAACATTATCTGTTACCATTTTCTCATGATGAGGTGGTACACGGAAAGGCAACCATTTTGCAGAAAATGTGGGGCGAGTATGACTTAAAGTTCCAGCAGGCAAAGACTCTTTACACTTACATGTACACTCATCCTGGAAAGAAGCTTAATTTCATGGGTAATGAGATTGGTCAGTTCAGAGAGTGGGATGAGGAAAAAGAATGTGACTGGATGCTCTTAGACTATCCAAAGCATCAGGATTTCCACCGTTTTATGAAGGATTTAAATCATCTTTATATCAGTGAACCAGCATTTTTCAATGGAGATTATAATTCTGCGAACTTCCGATGGATTGAGGTGGAAGCGGTTGAGGAAAGAGTGTACATTTACGAGAGAATGTGCGGAGAGAATCATTTCATCGTTGTACTGAACATGAGTGATGCACAGTATAATGACTTTGAATTTGGTTATGATCATTATGCAGTTCTTCATGAAGTATTATCTGGTGAGCGAAAAGAGTATGGTGGATATTTTGAGGGACCAAAGGAAGACATCGTGGCAAAAACAACGGGCTATAAGTGGTGGAAGAGAAAGTTTAAGATTACGATTCCGGCACTTGCCGCTATCATTTATAAAGTAGAATTTCTTCCAGAGCCAAAGGAGATACCTCTTCCTATGTTAGATGAGGCATCAATAGATATTGACCGAAAGAGACTTAGAGCAGAGCATGAAAATTGATATTAAACTGGATGTATTTGAAGGTCCTCTGGACCTTCTTCTACATTTAATAGAGAAAAATAAAGTAAGTATATACGACATTCCAATCGTGGAAATCACAAACCAGTACATGGAATACATCCGTGAGATGGAAAAAACCTATTCGATGGAATCAATGAGTGAGTTCCTCGTTATGGCAGCGACCTTATTAAAGATAAAGTCAAAAATGCTGCTTCCACAGCCGGAAAAAGAGGAGGAAGAAGATCCAAGAGAAGAATTAGTCCGCCGTCTTACCGAATACAAAATGTACAAATATGCGGCAGAAGAATTAAAAGACTTAAGTGTAGATGCCCAGAAAGTATTCTTTAAACCGGAAACTGTACCAGAAGAAATCAAGTACTACGAGGAGCCAATCCGCCCGGAAGAAATTGTTGGGGACATCACTTTAGAAAAGTTAAACCAGATATTCCGCATGGTCATGCGCCGGAAAAAGGACAGAGAAGATCCGGTGCGGAGCCATTTCGGAAAGATTCAGAAAGAAAAATATAAAGTAGAAGACCGTATGGATGACATACGCCGTCAGATTCGCGGACTGAAAAAAATAAATTTCCGAACCCTTCTTGATATTCAGCCCGTCAAGGAAATGGTAATCGTAACTTTCCTTGCGGTACTTGAACTGATGAAGGTAGGAGAGATAAAAGTAAATCAGGAACATAACTTTGCGGAGATATACTTAGATTCCTGTGAATAGGGGGTACTGAAGAATTGGAAAAGAGGTATTATGAAAGATAAAGAGAGAATAAAGGGAATTATTGAGGCGATTCTTTTTACGATGGGAGAGTCAGTTGCAATTTCTCGATTATCAGAAGTTCTTGACATAGAAGAAGATACATTAAAAGAACTATTAGAGGAAATGAAAGGCGATTATGCCGGAAAGGATAGAGGAATCTGCCTGATTGAGTTAGATGGGGCGTACCAGATATGTACGAAGATTGAGACTTATGAGTATGTCAAAAAGTTAGTAAGTCAGCCGAAGAAGCGTTCTTTAACAGACGTTATGTTAGAGACACTTTCTATCGTTGCCTATAAACAGCCTGTAACCAAACAGGAAATCGAGGCGATTCGAGGGGTAAAAAGTGACTTCGCGGTAAATAAACTCCTCGAATACCGCCTGATAAAAGAACTTGGCAGACTCGATACAATAGGACATCCAATTGTATTCGGGACGACAGAAGAATTTTTACGCTGCTTTGGCGTATCCTCTATTGAGGAACTTCCGGATATTGATGAAGTACAAAAACAGAACTTTATGGAAGAAGCAATGGAGGAGGTTGCGGCTTCCATAACAGTATAACTTCTGGTTTGTAGAGGTGAATAAGACAGCTGCCAATCTGTACACTGATAAATCTACAAATTATGCGACAATTATATATCAATTATTTTCATTCTGAATCTCTGCCAGAGCCTTTTTAAACTGAAATGAAAATAAAACTGATGTAAAAAGTACCGCAATAATATCCGCAATCGGTTCCGCCATATACACTCCTGTAGTTGGATTGGATACCACATGAGGCATAATATAAATAAGCGGCAGCAGCAATACAAATTTACGAACGACAGCAACAACAATAGAGTTTACTGCTTTTCCAAGTGAAGTAAATGTCATCTGGCAGGCAATCTGAATACCGAACAGGAAGAGACCTCCCAGATAGATTCTAAGCATTGGAGCAGTAAAGTTGATAAGACTCGCATCTGCGGTAAAAATACTTACGAATACTCTTGGAATAAGCTGTACAGCAGCCCAAAGTAATGCAGAATAGCTCAGACAGGTCATCAGGAGCAAACGGAAAGTTTTCTTTACACGATTCGTATTTTTTGCTCCGTAATTATAGCTGGAAATCGGTTGCGCTCCCTGGGCGATTCCCTGAAGCGGCAGCATAGCAAATTGCATTACACTGGTCAAAATCGTCATGGCTCCGACAGCAATATCTCCGCCATAACGAAGAAGAGAGGAATTAAAGCAAACCGTTACAATACTTTCACTTGCCTGCATAATAAAAGCAGCCAGTCCAAGAGTGACACATGGAACAAAAACTTTTGGTTCCAGACGCATATATTTCTTTCTAAGATGAAGATGTGTTTTTTTACCGCAAAGGAAAGAGACAACCCAAATCGTAGAAATTGCCTGTGAAATCACCGTTGCCAGAGCCGCCCCTTTTACACCCATATGAAAAGCAAAAATAAATACAGGGTCTAAAGTAATATTACAAATGGCACCAATAAGAACAGAAACCATAGAAATAGTAGTGAATCCCTGTGCAGTAATAAAAGCATTCATACCAAGTGTTAACTGCACAAACAAGGTGCCAAACGCATAGATATGCATATAGTCTGTGGCATAGCTGATCGTATTTTCACTGGCACCGAATGCGAGCAATAAATCTTTACTCCAAATCAGTAAAATAGCAGTTAAAATAAGAGAAATAACAATCTGGAGAAGAAAACAGTTTCCAAGTATATTTTCTGCCGATTCATTATCCTGCTTTCCCATATAAATAGAAGCTCTTGGAGCACCACCGGAGCTGACTAATGCGGCAAAAGCAGTAACGATCATAATGATTGGCATACAGACTCCCACACCAGTAAGAGCCAGACTGCCATCACTGGGGATATGCCCGATATAGATTCGGTCTACAATGTTGTAGAGCATATTGATGAGCTGCGCGATTACGGTTGGAATCGACAGCTTAAGAAGAAGCTTTCCGATGGGTTCGGCAGCTAAAAAGTTTTTGTTGTCTTGCATAAATATATAGTCTCCTTTTATAAGAATAGGTTCGCACATTTTATTGTAAGCATTTAAAGTGTCGTGAAAAAAGCTACGAATGTGGCTGGGGCATATGATTCATTCTTCTCCTTCCTAAATGGTATTTTTTTGAACTGTATTAAATAATATGATGAATGATAGGGAAAGTCAAGATTCTCCCTTTTTATTGTTATAATATGATGAATGATAAGGAAAATAAAAATAATGAGAAATGGATAGTACTAACAAATAATATTGTGACTTCCATTTTTTTTTACTTTGAATGATTTTTCAAACACACTCTAGGCGTTAAAGCGGTAATGTTTTTCTTGTGTATAGTGGAATATGGGAGTATAATAATAATATTAATATTTTTGTATAAGTTTAAAAGTTTTAATAGGATAATCGGCAAACCAGATGAAAGTCTGGGACGCAAAGCTACAGGGTCTTTAAAATGGCAGCCAGCTGCATGAAATGAGATGCACTGTCTGTTTGGCAGTGTTTTTTATGATATTATTTCATAGACGTAACTATAATAATTTTATAAAGAAGAGAGAAAAAATATGAAAATTAAAAAACTACAAAGTGTATGTCTCATTTTGGCATGTGTAGCAGTAACAGGACTTATAGGATGTGGGGAAACAGATAAGAGACCTGTATAAAGAGGGCTATGATGCAGTCGGTACAGGAAATAATTACCCTTATGTATTGGTAAGTCTAGTAGAACTGGAATATGAAGTATCTTCACAATTCTTCTTTTGAGAAAACAAAGGCGGAACTGGAAGAAAAAGGATGCAGTTATTCTAATGCAGTTCTGATTAGTATTACGTCATTAATCAGATATGATGCCGGTGATAAAGGCAAGGTAATAGAGTATGCGGATAAAATTGATACGTCATCACAGCATCTGTTAGGTATTATTAATGATGTTTTGGATATATGAATGCACATGTTTCAAAACCGGTTGAGATGAAGGTGCTGGAAAAGACGATCAGAAGCATAAAATCCGGCGGGGGGGGGGCACCGAACCGCAGGTCATTGAACAGTAACAAATGGCAGGGAATCAGATATAAAAAATACGAGAAGGATAATTAGGATAGACAGAAAATGAAAGGAAAAAAAGTGATTGCAGGCATTCTGCTTGCGGGAATTTTAGCAGTTACCCTGGCAGGGTGTAAAAACACAGATAACACGAAAGAAGAAACAGAAAAGCCTGTTATTACCCTCGGAAGCGATAACTATCCACCATACAATTATCTGAATGAGGATGGTGTACCGACTGGCATAGATGTAGAACTGGCTACAGAAGCTTTCAAAAGAATGGGATATCAGGTGGAGGTTGTCCAGATCAACTGGGAAGATAAAAAAGAACTGGTGGAGAGCGGAGAGATTGACTGTATCATGGGCTGCTTTTCTATGGAAGGACGTCTTGATGATTACCGCTGGGCAGGACCGTACATAGCAAGCCGTCAGGTGGTCGCTGTAAATGAGAACAGTGATATCTATAAATTGAGCGACCTGGAGGGAAAGAATCTGGCTGTTCAGTCCACAACCAAACCGGAAAGTATTTTTCTGAACCGGACAGATGATAGAATCCCCAAACTGGCAAATCTGATCAGTCTTGGACACCGGGAGCTGATTTATACGTTTCTGGGAAAAGGATATGTAGATGCAGTTGCCGCACATGAGGAATCGATTGTCCAGTATATGAAGGATTATGACGCAAGCTTCCGTATCCTGGAAGAACCTTTAATGCTCACTGGAATAGGTGTCGCTTTTGCAAAAGATGATGACAGGGGAATCTGTGAGCAGATGAGCCAGACTCTGGAAGAAATGCGTCAGGATGGTACATCCCTGAAAATTATTGAAAAATATCTGGATGATCCCCAGAAGTATCTGGAGGTGGATGATCTTGGATATTA
>ENA-OPBZ01000561-OPBZ01000561.1-human-gut-metagenome-genome-assembly--contig:-NODE-561-length-19180-cov-3.028915_pt1 | contig 19180 bp, 16 predicted proteins | sample MGYA00241072_ERZ501459 | MGnify/ENA primary metagenome ERZ501459 (study PRJEB25962, sample SAMEA2042632) | human gut metagenome | biome: human gut; feature: human-associated habitat; material: faeces...
ATAGAAAATGAAATCCATAGAGCATAAAATATATTAAATCTTCTAAAAATCCAGAATCAGCAAAGTTAATAACAAACAAAATATCTTAAAATTCCACAAAGATTACACCAAACAAAACAAAAAGCCATACAGATTCAACTTGAATCCATATGACTTCTTAAATCTAATTAAATTGTATCCTAATTATAAATTGCAACATACGGAACTTTATATATTGTTTCATATGAAGAACAAATCTTGTCAGCGATTGTTACAAGATAGCTTTCTCTATATTTAGGAAGTTTGATGTTAAGCGGAAACATATGCTTCTCAATTATATCCTTTTCTATAGGCGTAAGTTCAAAGTCATGAGAGGCATTCTCAAGAGCTGTTCTTGCGTGGCTGAAACCGTGCCATTTATGTGATTCATCACTTACATGCCAGTCGTATAAGAAGTAGTCGTGCAATAGAGCGCCTCTGATTAAACTATTGTAATCGCAATGGATATTAAGTTTCTTTGCCATTGCAAAACTAACATAAGCTACTGCGATGCAATGATCCAAAGTACTTGTTGTTCCGTGTTGTATATATTTGTCCATACGTTTTACTTTTTCATTCTCAATAATAGGTGTTACTAATTCAATAAACTCATTCCTATAAACTAAATTAATTTCCATTAAAATATGCCTTTCACAAAATAATCAAATAATTTTGCTAATTCTAAACAATTATTTTTCATTTCATAATTGTTAATAAAAAATATTACAATCTAAGACCATAATACTCCAATCAATATAAAATGTATAGAGAAAAAAGGTTAAAATTTTGTGAATTTTGATTATTGATTTTAGCGTAGTAAAAGGCAAAAGTAAAAATTAATAAAATTACTTCTCATTTTTTTACATATTTTTAACTTGTATAAATATAGGTTCATTGTTATATTATAAAAAGAAAAAATGAATATTATTTCAAAATCCAGTACATAACCAGTTGAAAAAAATATGCTATACTGCTGATAGAAGTACTACGAAAAAAGCGGTACAAAAACCAGAAATGGAGAAAAGCATATGAAATTAACAATATTAGGAACCGGAAATGCAACGGTAAGTGAATGTTATAATACTTGCTATGCAATCAGCGATGAAGGGAAACATTTCCTTGTAGATGCAGGCGGTGGCAACCGTATTCTGAAAGTATTAAAAGACACAGGAATCGACATGAATGATATCCACGATATCTTCGTTACACACGAGCATGTAGACCACGTGCTTGGAATTATCTGGCTGGTGCGTATGATCGGACAGAGAATGAACCAGGGAAAATATGAAGGTGATCTTCGCATTTACTGCCATGAGGAGCTGGCAGAGAAGATTCAGGCAATCGCAAATATGACGATCCAGCAGAAGGTCTGTAAGCATATGGGAGAGCGAATCCAGTTTGATGTCGTGAAAGACGGAGACAGCAGAACGATTCTCGGATGTCCAGTGACATTCTTCGACATTGGTTCGACAAAGGCGAAACAGTTCGGATTCACCATGCAGCTTAAGAGCGGTAAGAAATTCACCTGTGTTGGTGACGAGCCGTACAATGAGGTGGATTATAAATATGTGAAGAGCAGTGACTGGCTGCTTCATGAGGCATTCTGCCTGTTCGGTGAGGCGGATAAATTCAAGCCTTATGAGAAGCATCATAGTACAGTAAAAGAAGCATGCCAGCTTGCGGAAGAACTCGGTGTGCCGAATCTGTTGTTGTATCATACAGAAGAGACACATCTGGCGGAGAGAAAGAAGTTGTATACGGAGGAAGGACAGCAGTATTATCATGGCAATCTGTATGTGCCGGATGATCTGGAGACGTTTGAGATATAGAAAAGCAAAAGAAAATAAAAATAGATTAGAATGTAAGAAAACCTGCTGACGGGCAGGTTTTCTTGCGTTCATTTTTGATCCGGAAGGGACAATAAAAAAGTCAAAAACCCTGTCCCCATGGCTAAAAAAGATCGAGCATGTTATCCAGATAAATCTCTTCCCTGACATGCAGTTGATATTCCGGCTTCGTCATATAATAAAGCAGAAATTCAAGAATCAGCGCACTTCCAAGCCTGCGTCCTTCAATCTTAAAATTAGAAAATCCCATTGGCATGTAAATATTCTGTATATCATCCACACTGATGAATCCGGGATTTTCCATTGCCTTGGAAAAGCGGTAACCGTTACCGCCATCCGGCGAAGCACAGTGAAACTCCGGGGCAGGATTTCCGAGATTCTTCCGGCTGACGGATTCATAACAAGTCTTTCTGTCCTTACAGCCGAACCAGCAGCATTCATTGCATAAGAATTCTACTTTATCTTTCTGGTGCTGCGACATCAGGTCTAATTTATCGAATACTTTGTTTAACCGGAAGTCCGGTACAATATAACGGAAATCTTCTCGGTTTATTTCAGTTAAAAAATCCTGAAAATCTGTCAGAACTTTTGTGGTTGAAGAGATAAGGTAGAGATCAGGATAATTTTTTTGTAAATAGTTTAATAAAAGCTCGGAGTGCACGATCACACCATTCTGGAGTTGGTGTGTATGTGGTGAATTATCAGCATCAGAGGCGTGTTCGAACATTTTACAAAGCTCGTTACATTTCTTATCTGTAAGATGTTCTTCCCGTAGCAACGAATTACTGAACGTCAGCCGGGCCGAGATGCCGTATTCCCGCAGCAGGGCCATCATCGCCTGGGGATCACACTCCCCGCAGGAAAAGCGTCCCCGCCGCCCCAGATACAATCCGAAGGAGCGCCATAGATCGAGCCAATCTCACACCAGTCGTAAAAATATTCCCTGTGTTTCCGGAATAATGGAAGGAATATGCGGTACAATTCGTAAAATTCAAACAGGCCTGGGAGGTGGTAAAAGGCAGTAGGATTATTATTTTGAATATTTGCTGTAGTTGCTGTATTCATGTGGTTACCTCTGGAAAATTTTCTATGGTTAATGATAACACATTATCCCGGCAGTGAACACGTATATTTCCGCATATGATACACCACATATACTGCGATCACAAGTTCCGTAAGCGGCATTGCGGACCACAGACTTCCGGGCAGGCAATGTCCTTATAGCATATTTTTAATATATGTCAAGGTTTTACATGCATTTCACTTGCATTATCCACATACATGTGTATAATAAAGCATGTTCGGTATTTTTGAAAAAAAAGTATAGTAATAGAAAACTTTTGAAAATATGGAGGTGAAAATGTGGATATCGGAAAGAAGCTGAGAGAGCTTAGAAAGCAGAACGATCTGACATTGGAAGATCTGGCTTCGCGCAGTGAGCTTACGAAAGGATTTCTGTCACAGGTGGAGCGTAACCTGACGGCACCGAGTATTGCGACACTGGAGGACATTCTGGAAGCACTTGGAAGTAATCTGTCGGAATTCTTTCATGAAGAGGAAGAAAAGCAGATCGTGTTCGGAACAGATGATTTCTTCGTTGATGAGAAAGAAGATTACCAGGTGGAATGGATCATTCCGAATGCGCAGAAGAACCAGATGGAGCCGATTCTTATGACACTCTATCCGCATAAAAAGAGTCATATCCAGACGTCGTATACAGGCGAGGAATTTGGCTATGTACTGAAGGGAAATATTACGATTATGCGCGGCGGTAAAAAATATAAAGTGAAGGCGCATGAGACGTTTTATATGGATGGTGCGAAGAGTCATTATCTTTATAATCACGGGAATAGCCCGGCAAAGATATTGTGGATCACGACACCGCCAATCTTTTAAAAATAAACCAGAGGGGACAGTAAAAAAGCCGGAAAACCCGTCCCCATGGAAAGGAGAACCATGGAAGAGAAAAAACTAATCGAATTTCGCAATATTGTGAAAAGCTTTGATTCGCAGGTTGTGTTAAAAGGGATCAACCTGGACATATATGAAAATGAATTCGTAACCCTGCTTGGACCAAGTGGATGTGGTAAGACTACACTGCTCCGAATCCTTGGAGGGTTCCTGGATGCGGACGAAGGAAAGGTGATCTTTGATAATGAAGATATCACCGACAAGCCGCCGTATGAACGAGAGCTGAATACCGTATTCCAGAAATATGCATTATTCCCACATCTGAGCGTATATGAAAATATCGCATTTGGATTAAAGCTTAAGAAAATGAGTAAAGATATCATCGACCAGAAAGTAATGAAGATGCTGAAACTGATCGGTCTGGAAGGCTATGAGGATAAGAATACGACACTGCTTTCCGGCGGCCAGCAGCAGCGTGTGGCAATCGCGAGAGCGCTGGTCAATGAGCCGAAGGTACTGCTTCTGGATGAGCCGCTGGCGGCGCTGGATTTAAAGCTTCGTAAGGAAATGCAGTATGAGCTGAAGCGTATCCAGCAGGAGGTCGGTATTACATTTATCTTCGTAACGCATGATCAGGAAGAAGCACTTACGATGTCGGATAAGATCGTCGTTATGCAGAAAGGTGAGATCCTTCAGATCGGAACCCCACAGGAGATCTACAATGAGCCGACGAACCGTTTCGTAGCAAACTTTATCGGAGAGAGCAACATCATTTCCGGAAGGATGATTGAGGATTATAAGGTTCGTTTTGATGATATTACATTCGACTGCGTGGATCATGGATTCAAGGAGAATGAGCCGGTGGATGTCGTGATCCGTCCGGAGGATATTGATATCGTGGATGTAAAAGACGGAAAGATGACGGGAGAAGTCTTAAGTGTCCTGTTCAAGGGTGTGCACTATGAGATCATGGTGGAGACCGTTCCGGGAACGAGCGTTACGGTCAACATGCGCGTCATCCGCAATCATGACGTAACCAGTGAAGACGGAAGCGAGAAGATCAGTGCCAACAACTTCTATGTAGACGTAGAAGATGTAGAGAATCTGGATGATAAGGAAATCGTCGCACTGTCGAATGCACAGGCATGGGAGACAGAGACGGATGAGTACATTTCCATTGCAAATATTGAATATGAACTGGAAGCAAAAGAAGGACAGTATCCGGTTACATTCAGCACTTCAAACGGAACCAGCATCGAGAGAACCATTTTCGTAGTCAACCAGCCGTTCGTTAAGAATGAGAAGGCAAATGAAGGTGTTATGGCGTTCAACTTCTTCAAGACGGTAGACGAGATCACAGAATCTCAGGCACTGGATACAGATCTTAAGACCTGGGCAAATGCACAGGGATGGAAGCTGACGGATGAAGACCAGAGTGTGGACATCAGTGTAGACTATGATTTTGATCCGGAAGAAGTAACAGAAGGCGTGTATGAGATTACATTTTCCACTACGGGACGTGAGTTCAAGATCCATACAACGGATTATTCGGAGGAAGGACAGGAGGTCGGCCTGACATTCTTCCCGGAAGATATCCACGTTATGCCGAAGGTGGTATTCTAAGATGAAGAAATTTTCACAGTTAGCATTTCCGTATATCGTGTGGGCAATATTGATGTTAGTATTCCCGATGGTCCTGATCGCACTTTATTCAGTGACAGACCAGGGAAATACCATCCTGTCGTTCACATTTACACTGGAACATTATGCCAAATTTTTTACCGACCCGGATTTTTTATTAATCCTCTGGCGTTCCATTGTGATTGCGGTAAAGACAACAGTGATCTGCCTGTTACTGGGCTATCCGATTGCATATTATATTGCGCGCAGTGAGCAGAAAAAGCAGAATGCGCTGATCCTTGTGATCACGATCCCGATGTGGATCAACATGCTGGTAAGAACATATGCATGGATCGGACTCTTAAGTGACGGCGGTCTGATCCAGAGAATCCTGCATATGGTGGGACTTGGAAAGGGATCACTTCTTTATACAGAAGGGGCAGTGCTTCTTGGTATGGTATATAACTTTCTGCCATTCATGATCCTGCAGATCCAGACGTCACTTAGTAAGATGGACAATTCCTTGCTGGAAGCGAGTGCAGACCTTGGGGCAAGCCCGGCGCAGACATTTAAGCGTGTGACACTGCCGCTTTCCGTGCCGGGAATCATCAACGGGATTACGCTGGTATTTCTTCCGGCAGTCAGTTCTTTCTTCATACCGAAGCTGCTCGGCGGCGGTCAGTATTTCCTCATCGGAAATATGATCGAGAACCAGTTCATTACGGTCGGCGAGTGGAACTTCGGAAGTGCCATTTCCATGATCATGGCGGTCATCATGATGGTACTTATGATGGTTGTCCGTAAGATCGAGATTCGTAACCAGGGCGGAAAGGGGGTATAATCGTTATGAATAAGGGAAAACGTCCAATTGGGAAGATCCTTATGATACTGTCGGTTGTATTCTTCTACCTTCCGATCCTGTACATGATTATATTCTCATTTAACGATGGAAAATCACTTACAAGCTTTACTGGATTTTCGCTGCGCTGGTATAAGCATATGCTGGAATCGGCAGATATGATGGATGCACTGTCGACGACATTCAGTATCGCGCTGCTTGCGACATTTATCTCAACAGTAGCGGGAACAATTGCAGCGATCGGAGTCAGCAAGTCGAAGAAACTGATACGTGACCTGATGGAGCAGGCGAATAACCTGCCGATCATGAACCCGGAGATCGTAACTGCGATCGGATTCATGTTATTATTCATCACATTCCATGTGGAAAAAGGATACGTTACCATGCTTTTGGCACATATTGCATTCTGTATACCGTATGTTATGTTATCGGTAATGCCGAAGATCAAGTCACTTGATCCGAACCTCGCAGATGCAGCGATGGACTTAGGTGCAACACCGTGGCAGGCACTGACGAAAGTTGTCGTGCCACAGATCACGCCGGGAATCGTAGCCGGTGCATTGATCGCATTTACCATGTCAGTGGATGATTTTATTATCTCTTACTTCGTAACCGGACGTGGTGTGAAGAACTTAAGTATCATGGTGTATACAATGAGTAAACGTGTCAACCCGAGTATCAATGCAATCTCGACACTGGTGGTTGTGATCATCACGATCGTACTTGTGATCATCAATGCTGCACCGGCACTTTTTGCAAAACGTGCGAAGAGAAACAGCATCGGCAGACGAAACGTACTGGTACCTGCAATCGCAGTTGTATGTGCGCTCGCAGTGGTTGCCGGAGTTGTAACATATAATAACAAGAAAGAGCCATTGCCATTCGAGGGGCAGACGCTTCGTATCTACAACTGGGGCGAGTATGTAGGTGAACATATTATCCAGGATTTCCAGAAAGAGACAGGGGCAACGGTACTTCTTGAAAATTTTGATTCGAATGAACAGATGTATATTAAGGTTGCAAATGGAGAAGCTTACGACATTCTTGTACCAAGTGATTATATGATCCAGAGACTCATTTCCGAAGGATATTTACAGAAATTGGATAAGTCGAAACTGAACTGTATGGGTAAATTATATGATGCGGTCAAAGGACTTCCGTATGATCCGGAGAATGAATATTCTGTTCCGTATTTTTGGGGAACAGTTGGAATCGTGTACGATAAGACAAAAGTCGACATCAAAGACCTGGAAAAAGAAGGCTATAACATTTTCCTGGATCAGAAATATAAAGGGGACATCTACCTGTATGACTCAGAGAGAGATTCCTTTATGATGGCATTGAAGGCATTGGGATATTCGATGAATACGTCTGACGAAAGCCAGATCCAGGAAGCGTATAACTGGCTGGTTCAGTGTGTACAGACCATGAAGCCGGAGATCGTTACCGATGAGATCATTGATAACATGGCACAGGGAAGGAAGGCACTTGGTCTGATCTATTCCGGAGATGCGACATATGTGATCAATGAGAATGAAAACATGGGATACTACATGCCGGAAGGCGGAACCAACCAGTGGTCCGACGCCATGGTCATTCCGAAGAATGCGAAGAATCCGGAACTTGCACATGCATTTATCAATTATGCAAGTGATTATGACGGAGCTTATGACAATTCAAGTTATGTAGGTTATACATCGGCGAATAAGAAGGTTATGAAAGATCTGTATGACAAGGGCGGAGAGTTCGAAGGAATTGATGCATATATACCAAGAACAGATAATAAGAATGATGAAGTCTTTGAGTATAATGAGGAGACGAAGAAAGAGATCAGTAATCTTTGGAGTAAGGTGAAGATTGCGGCTAGTAATACGAATTAAGGGCCAATGGGGGCGGGGAAAATGGAATTTTCCCCGTCCCTGTTGGCTCTGCGGGTGCGCGTTGATTGCTATGTATTCGTAAGAAGCTGCCAGTAGCAAGTTCTGTAGATTATATAAAAAATACATAAATAAATGTATAAAATATTGCAGACATATTTACTAATGTGTTAAACTATAACAAAGCATATTTCAAAAGAAATTCAAGGTGATTATCACCGTCTATATTCTAATTACATTTCAGAAATCTATGCTTTTATACCAATCAATGATAGAAAAGCAGGAGAGGACTGAAAAAAACATGCGGACTCCTGTGGTAAAGGAGAATTGAATATGGCGAAGAGAAAGAACCAGAAGAGAAGTAACAAAAAATACCAGGTGAATAATCGGAGAGTAAGAGCAAATCATCAGTATAAAGATACGGTTTTCCGGATGTTATACCGGGATAAAGCAAATCTGTTGTCGCTATATAATGCGGTAAATGACCGGAATTATACAAATCCGGAAGAGCTGCAGATCGTAACTTTAGAAAATGCAATCTATATGGGGATGAAAAATGATCTGGCATTTATCATGGATATGAATTTATATCTGTATGAGCATCAGTCAACATATAATCCGAATATTCCTCTTAGAAATTTATTCTATATTGCGGATGAATATCAGCGGCTTGTTGTTCAAAAATCATTATATTCGACTACAATACAGAAGATACCGGCACCAAGATTTATCGTGTTTTACAATGGAACAAAGAAAGTAGAGGATTGCAGTGAATTCCGATTATCATCAGCTTATGAGAACCCGACAGAAGATCCGGACTTAGAATTACGGGTTACGATGTTGAATGTAAATGATGGACATAATAATGAGTTGATGGAGCATTGCCGGACATTGAAGGAATATGCACAGTATGTGGCCAGAGTGAGAAAGTATGCTGCCGAGCCGGGCATGGCGCTGGAAGAAGCTGTAGAGCGTGCGGTTGAAGAGTGTATAAAAGAAGGAATTCTGGAAGAATTTTTGACGAAAAATAAGGCAGAGGTGATCAAGATGAGCATCTATGAGTATGATAAAGAATTTGAAGAAAAGAAACTGCGGAAGGCGGAGGATGAGGCCGGGCGTCAGGATGGGATTGAGATCGGGCGCCAGGATGGAATTGAGATTGGGCGTCAAGCCGGAATCAAAGTTGGTGAAGAGAATGTCCTGAAAAGATTTATCGAGAAACGATTAAGGAAAGGAATGACTCTGGAAGAAATTGCTGAAGACTTAGATGAGGATATAGTGGTCATACAAAAGCTTATAAATGATAACAGTGAGGCTATATAGAGGATTCCTATATAAGGAATCCTCATATCTATTTAAACACATACTTCTGAATCACATCAAACGATGCCGGCCCAACATCCAGAACCGCCTTATGAAACTGCATCTGCGTAAAGTTATCTTCCCACTTATCCACAGCATCTTTCTTAAGTTCCAGAAATTCCAGATATCCAATATAGTATTTTAAGTAATTAGCCGGATCAGCAATGATCAGATCATAGATATCCTCAATGGTCGCGTCATCCGTTATCCCATAAGTGTGGAAAAATGCTGCCGCATCGGCAAGTTTCCAGCCGTCATAATGAATTCCCATATCGGCAAGTGCATATAGTCCCAGAATGACAGAAGAGTTGCGTTGAAATATTGTGGCCTGTTCTTTGGTCAGTGTGGAAAAGTAGTAACTCATCATCTCACTGTAAGTGGCCCATCCCTCTGTGTAGCCGCCGTAGTTCAGTACACAGCGGATTGGATTGGGATGAAGGCTTGCGTAATAGACATTCTGGTATAAATGTCCGGGGTAGCCTTCATGGGCGAAGGTGGTGAAGAGAGAAAGGTTGTCGGTGATGTGCCCCTTGTTAATGTAGATTACATTTTCGGAAGTATTGTCGATGGCCGGGATCATGTAGAAAGCCGGACTTAAGTATTCTTCCATGGATTTCTGGACGTATTTGATCTGTGTATGAATCTGTGGATATGGTGGAAAATCCTTTGTAATCTTGTTTGATAATGTGGATAAAATCTTTTCAGGATCAGATTCGGAGAGTAGAGTACCTTGTGAGCTGAAAATGTCGGAGGTTACGGAAGATGAGCCAGAGGAGGAGTCTTCTGTCAGCACTCGCTGCATAACTGTAAGATCCGAAAGAATCTGTGCATTCGTAAGGTTTTGCAGTTCTGCAATACTGCGTGAGGAACCAGTCTCACTTCTTACCAGATATTCGTAGTAAGTCCGGCCATTTGGAAGATAGCATAGTCCGTTATTATTCTTACCGGAATTGCGAAGCTCGGACAGGCCGGAGATAAGCTGTTCATAAGACGGGAAAATATATTTTTTTATGTAGGCGCTGTTCTGCCGGGTATAGGCTTTTCGTTGTTTTTCGGTGAGGCCGCTGTTTTTTGTGGAAGCAAGTTCATCCAGCCGTTCTACAAAAGAAGAATAGAGATAATTACTCTCTTTTAAATGAACGAAATCCCGGCATTCTTTGATGATGGAGTCGGCAGTATAGGATGCCATAAAAAGGCCGGATTCGGATTTTGTGTGTTCAAAATTCAGGATAGATCGGAAGTATTCCGGTGTTTTAGTAAGAAGCTGTAGATAGTTTTCAATATCGGAGATCTCATAAAAACGGTATTCTGATAAGATGACCGGAAGCTGTGACTGAGTTCCTGTGAGAGGTGCAAGTGGTTCGTCGTAGAGTGTATAAGGGGACAGATCATAGGCAGAATTCAGATAGTCATTCAGCACATCATAAGTAAGACGGTTGTCTTTGGAAAGAGATGTTCTGTTATAGGAGCGAAGTCTGGTCCGTTCCGCATCGACACTAGACCGGACCAGTTCGGGATCGGTGGTACATTGTCCATAAGAAATGGGCGCATTTTCTATGCCATATTTTTCGGGATTTTTTAAGGTGTAGTGGAGAGTAATTGTATTTCCACTGATTTCCTGTCGGAAAAGTTCAGAAGTATATTTCGAAAATGCCTGATCTGCATCCTGTTGAGAATGAAAGAACAAAAGAAAAAGGAGTAGAAGTACGGATGCAGACGGAAGCAAAAAGAGTAATGGCTTCCGTTTAAATTTTTCGAGAAATTTTTGCATAAAAATCCCCATATAAATCATTTGTATCATTTATATGGGGATTTCCTGCAAATATGTATTCATTGTTTATAACCGGAAGCCAATATCATAAACTTCCGGTAACTTATATGACTTATAATCCGGTAATCAGCTCAACAATAAAGACGCCGAGACATGCGAACAAGGATACCTTCAGCAGGCTCTTGCCACGGTAGGCCAGAAATACGGCGATGATAAATACGGCAAGTGCAGACCAGATATTCGCAGTGGCACTGAGGATTGCCGGGAATGTCATAGCAGCAAGCGTCACATAAGGGACATAGTATAAAAATGATTTGATATACGTGCTTTTAATCTCTTTGCGAATCAGCGTCAGCGGAAGCATACGGATCAGGTAAGTAACTGCCGCCATCACAAATATGTAAATGTAAATATTATGATTCATGGTGTGCCTCCTTTGTACTGTCACTCAATTCGCCAGCTTCTTCCAGTTCATCGTACTCGTCCTCTTTCACCGGGAAGAAATAAGCCGCAATTCCTGCAATGATCAGAGTAATGATGATAATACGGAATCCGGATGAAATATTCCTAAGCCCGGGTGTTTTGTCAAATAAAAAGCTGGCTGCCATGGAAATGACAACAACACCTGCGAGTACACGGTTGTTACGGGCCGGCGGAATGATGATCGCCAGAAACATACCATAAAGTGCGACACTTAATGCACTGACAACACGAGCCGGTAATATATTACCGGACAGGATTCCAAGAAATGTACCGAATACCCATCCGAATACAGAGATAAATATAACCCCGTAAGAATAAAACGGACTCAGTTTTCCACCCTTGCAAACTGTGACGCCGAAGATCTCATCGGTCACACCGTAAGCAATGAGAAAACGGTGGAACAGCGGCGCTTCCGGATCAATCTTCTGCGAAAGCGCACAGGACATCAGACAGTATCTTAAGTTGATAATAAGCTGTGTGATGGCCATCTCTATATAAGAAGCAGTCGATGCGATCAGCGACAGCCCTGCAAACTGTCCGGCGCTGGTCACATTGGTAAGAGAGATCAGAACCGCATCAAAGATCGAAATTCCGACTTTTTTTGCCATGATCCCAAATGTAAATGAAACCGCTATGTATCCAAGACAGATCGGTATTCCGTCCTTGAAACCGGCGGTGAAATATTGTCTTCTGGTCATAATAAATTCCCCAATCTTATGTATAGTTTCTGTAAATAACGAGAATATTATAAGCGCTCTGATTGGTTGCGTCAATGATGTGAAAAGTGGAAGAACCTAATCATCAATAGGATCTTCCACTTTTTCAAATAAATCTCCAACAGGACAGTTTAGAATTGTGCTTAATTTATCGAGATTTTCAAAACGAATAGAACTTGTTTCGTTATTTACCATTCGGTTAAAGTTTTGATAACTTAAATCTAGTTGTTTGAATAACCAGTATTTTGTATGATTCTGAGATTCTAAAATTTCTAAAATTCTTAATTTCACCATATTTTTCACCTGCTTTTTGATGATTATATCGGAAAAAGTATGCTTGCATGAATGATGTGCACATTATATAATGTGTACATAAGATGCGGAAAAATACATGGAGGAAAGACTGATGAAAAAGAAGAAAATTTTAATGTTGGTATGTATGGCAGTATTGGCAGTAACAGTTGTTATACCAGTAAATGCGGCAAAAAAAACAAACAAAAAACAGATTCAAGTATTAAATCTATATCAGGATCAAAAGACAGATATTGAAGAAGCAGAATATTTGGTTTCTTATCTGGAAGATAAAAATATTGATGAAGAATCGGTGGAAAAACAAGAAAAAGAGGAATGGTATATTGATATAAAAACAGGAAAAATCACAAAAGATTCGCAATATAAAAGACATTTTTATAATGATGGTTGGACGATAGAATTTAAAGATGATAAAGGAAAAATATTGTATTCTACTGAAGATGAAGAAGATGAGGGAGGTTATAGAGTATTACATGAGTTTAATAAAGATAAATTTCTGGTTGTAGAAAGACTGGAAAGTATAGATGAGAGGTCTATATATCTGGGATTTATGAATGCAAAAGGAAAATGGAAACAAGATCCATGGAAAGTGGATAATGATTTATTGGGAAGTGGATATAAGGGAGATGAATTATTCCAATTGGGAAAAGGCATTGTGGGGTTTTGTATAAAAAATACTGGAACAAGTACGTTACTGGTATTTGATTCTAATACAGATAAAGTATTTTCAATCTCTAATGTATGGCCAAAAAATTTGTATTATTGTGGCGGGAAAATGGTATATCAGATATGGGAGGCATCACGTACATATGAGATTTGTGTGGCTGATAGTGAGGGAAATGTCACCAAACTTCATGAAGAAGGAGTTGATTTATTAGATTCAAATGAAAATGGTTTTTTGACAGACGAAAACGGAATTTCTTTTTATGATTTAAGTGGTAATTTACAATGGTCATTTAACAAATATGATGTAAGCAGTGCATGGTTATATGGAAAAAATGTATTTGTTAAATTAAATGGAAATGATGGAAACACATATATTTCTAATATTAATCAAAAAACAGGAGAGCTCGTATATGAACCTATTCGTATTTTTAATGATGAAATTACAGGTAAATATATGGTGGATATAAGAAGTAATAAAGATAATTTGGAGATTGTAAATTTAGTAAATGGAAAGTCCAAAAATACTATAAAGGTATCTGCAAAATATATATCAAAAACTAAAGTAAAATATTCTGGAAATGGTATCTTTGTTTTTTCGACTATTAGTGAAAAAAATAATGTTGGAGACTGCAGAATTTTTGATGTTAAAGGGAAAGAGATTAGACCTTATGTCGAAAAATAAGAGGAAAGAGCAGATATGAATAAATCTATGAAGTGTATAATTTTAATCTTTGCAGTTATTATGATAATGGTAATAACTGGCTTGGGATTTTGTAAAGGAAGAAATCAAGAAAAAATTACAAAGGAGAAAAAAATAGAAAAGGCAGAGAATGGGGAAAAAACGACCAAATATGTGAATAATGAAGTTACTAAGGATAAACAAACAGGAATTTATTATGTAAAAAATGTTATAGATATTTTTTTTGATGAAAGTATATCGGAAACAGAAAAAACAGAAATTATTGATGAAGTTCAAGGAAGTATTATTGACAGCATACCATCTGTAAATCAGGTTCAGATAAAGATTCCGGAAACAGATTATCAAGGTTTAAAAAGAACTATAGAAATTATAGAAGAGAAAGAGGGGGTTTTAGCTGCAACAAGTGATATAGTAGTGCCGATTGATATGAGCAGCAGGAAAGAATTTAAAGCAGAGAATCCTAAAAAAGATTATACGAATAAAGCGGACTGGTATCAAAAGATAGGAGCAGAAAGTTTCGAACAATATAAAACATCTCATATTAATGTGGGAGTTGTTGATGTTGGATTTGACTTTAATCATGCGGATGTAGACATTGTAGATTTATCTAAGATTAGATCCAAAAAGAAGGATCATGGAACGCATGTAGCCGGAATAATAGGAGCAAAACATAATAGTTATGGAATAAATGGAGTTCTTTCAAATTGCACATTATATGGATATGACTGTTTGCCAGATGAAAATCAAAAACCATATATGATGTCACAGTCGTGTATGTTATATGGATTAATTGCCTGTGTAGAGAAAGGATGTAAAGTAATAAATTATTCGGTTGGATTTAGTGAGGATGAAAAAAATTTAACCGATATAGAGAAGTATGAAATGGGAAATAATTGGTCTAAATATATGTACATAATGTTGCACAGGGCAAAAATCAGACAGTCAGGTAATAAAGACGATTTTATAGTGGTTCAGGCTGCTGGTAATGGTTATAGAAAGAATAAAATTGCAAATATTAAAGGAAGAGATGCAAGCAATACAGGTTTTTTTGCCTGTATTGCTAAAGAAAATTGTTATCATAAAGATGATATTTCTGTGAATGATATTTTGGACAGGATATTGATTGTTGCTAATGCAGAAGAAAAAAAGGATGGATATATTCTTGATGTGACATCAAATGGGGGTGAAAAGATTAGTGTTTCAGCACCAGGTGATAATGTATATAGTACAGTTAAAGATGGATATGCTATGGATGGTGGAACATCTATGGCAGCACCGATGGTAGCAGGAGCGGTAGCTGGAATATGGTCAATATATCCAGAAATGACAGGAGCAGAAGTAAAAAATGCGATAGTAGAAACTGCAGAAGATAAAGTAAAGAGTAATCCCAAAGCACCAAATTCAGCAGATAATAATCAAAATATATATAAATTTTTAAATATAAAAAAGGCTCTGCAATATTGTGAAATGAAAAAAATAAAAGAAAAAGAAGTAGCAGAAATGGCAGAAGAAAAGCCGGAAACAAAAGGAGAGAAGTTTACAGGAACAGCAGAAGACATGAGAGCGGCTATGGAAAAAGCCACAAATTTAAAAGTTGTGTACATAACAACAGCAGATTTTGATGCGGATGGAAATAATGAATCATTTGCGCTTGCTACAGATGATTCAAAAGATCCATATTGGGGATATCATACGGCTGAGATTTGGTTTGTTGACAGTAATGGTGAGTGTCAGTGTATTAAAAAAGAAGAAAACATATCAATGAATGATGAAGTTTTAGGAGGAGGAAATCTTTTCTTTAATTATGAAAAACATGAGTATCAAACATCGTCTGTCAGTTGTTTATATGGAGTGAAAAATGGACAGCCGTACGAGTTGCAGATATCTGGAAAGTATATGAATTTTAGAATTGACGAAAATCGCAATAAATATATAGCAGAAGACCCGGAATATAACGAGGGACAACAATATGAAGATATATTTTTTGAATATGATGAGAATATAGAAGAATTTTATAAAATTACTAATTAGGATGTGGGAAAATATGATTTTCATTTTTATTGATTCAGTGTTGCTTGCTGCGCTGATTTTTGGTGGATTAGCAACAGGAGCAGGTGTGACGAGCGTAGTAGTAGCATTTATATTGAAACATAAAACAGTAATTGTTGTAATAACAGTATTGGGAGTACTTGTAAGTGAAATAGTAACATATGGAGAAATAACGGATAAAATTAAGGCAATTATATATATAATTATCAATACTGTGTTCGATCTTATTTTACAAACAGGGTATATTGCAATTACTTTGATGTATTTGAATTGTATTTCTGATAATTTTAAAACACATTCAGGATGGATGGTAATTATGTTTATACCGGCTTTGGCGGAAATTTTACTGATAACTGGAATTGCATTTGGAGGCGGAGCCTGGCTGCCATATAAGATGAATGAGGGATTTGCAATGGAAGCGGAAATAGGTGGCTTCATCAATTTGGTGCAAAATATTATAGTTAAAGTGATATGGATGCATTTTTATGTTGGAATGTGTTATATGTTTTTAACGACAATGTACCCAAAAGCATATAGCTTTGTTTTTGAAAATACATATGTAGATAGTGTTTTGAAATATTTTGGAAAATACATAGAACAGTTATTTACATATATCATCAGCAAATAAAACAACATTTTTAAATTATAGAAAATGTAAAATGGTGAATGTGTGAAATAGTGATTCCAGAAATCCATACATTTAAGAAGTTAGAATCGTCGCAATCAATTTGCAACAAAAAACAGAATCGTCGAAAATCGTTTGCAACGAAAACAAAAATCGTTGCAAATCATTTGCGACGATTCTATTATATAAAATAAAGAAACTGCTTAAAGATATGAAACATGAGGTATACGAAAGACAGGAGGAATGAATAATGTATACACCTGCAAAAGAACGATACAATATCATGGAATATAACCGCTGTGGAAGAAGCGGATTACTGCTTCCCAAGATTTCGCTTGGCTTATGGCATAATTTTGGGGATGCATCCGATTATGAAAATATGAGGCAGCTTTGCTTCACAGCATTTGATAATGGTATCACACAGTTTGATCTTGCCAATAATTACGGTCCGGCTTACGGAAGTGCGGAGAAAAATTTCGGCAGAATATTAAAAGAAGATCTGATGCCATATCGTGATGAACTGATCATTACGACAAAGGCCGGATTTGATATGTGGGAAGGCCCTTACGGCAACTGGGGCAGCCGCAAATATCTGCTGGCGAGCCTGGATCAGAGCCTGAAACGTATGGGACTGGATTATGTGGATATTTTCTATCACCACAGAATGGATCTGGAGACACCGCTTGAGGAGACGATGGGAGCTCTGGCAACAGCTGTTTGTCAGGGAAAGGCACTCTATGTAGGACTTTCAAATTATGATGGAGAGACTTTGGAACAGGCAGCAGCGATCCTGAAAGATCTGAAATGCCCGTTTGTGATCAATCAGAACTGTTATTCTATATTTGACAGAACAGTAGAAAAGAATGGATTAAAGGATATGACCGGCAATCTGAAAAAAGGACTCATTACATTCAGTCCTCTGGCACAGGGACAGTTGACGGACCGTTATCTCAATGGGATCCCGGAAGACAGCCGTATTCGAAAGGACGGAAGATTTTTGAAAGAAAGTATTCTTACCGCAGAGCGTATGGAACAGATTCGTAAGTTAAATGAACTGGCGGCTCAGCGTGGTGAGAAGCTTGCGGATATGGCACTTGCCTGGCTTCTTCAGAAAAAAGAAGTTACCAGTGTCCTGATCGGTGCATCAAAAACGCAGCAGATCCTGGATAATATAAAAGCAATACACAGTGCGCCATTTACAGAGGAAGAATTGCAGAAGATTGATGAGTACAGTCTGTAGTCCTTGACATCCCGCCCGCTTATATGCTACGATTTAAATTACGAGTGGATATATGACAAACGCAGTGATGAAGAGAGTATGTAACAGGAAATCTTACAGAGAATCCCGTGAACTGCCGGTGAGGATGCCGCAGTGTGCTGCTGAGAGGGATAGGTGGAACGTTACAGAAGATGGCTTACTGAGCGGTGTGGATGAGCATTGATAAAGATAGATAAAGATGTAAGTTCACAAAGGGCTCCGCCCTTTACAGCGGTGAGGTGGAGTGAACAGCTTCACCCGCAGAGACTATCAGTTGCGAGACTGGCAGTGAATGGAAGTGGTAACACGGATTTTCGTCTTCCCTGAGATTTATGAATTGTAACAGAAGTTATGAGGAGTGAATTCAGGGAAGATTTTTTGTTTATATAGAAAAGAAATCTGTTGGCAGCCAAAGCCTGCAGGCAGCAGGTTATGTAGATATTCAGATCCTGCGAAGAAAATATATCCGGTAAACATAAAAGGAGAGAAAAAGACATGTGTGAAAAATGTAATAAAGGAAAATATTATATTACAACAGCAATCGCTTATGCATCAGGCAAACCGCACATCGGTAACACGTATGAGATCGTGCTGGCAGATGCCATCGCAAGATATAAAAGAAGTCAGGGATACGATGTATTCTTCCAGACAGGAACAGATGAACATGGACAGAAGATCGAGCTGAAGGCAGACGAAGCAGGTGTTACACCAAAGGAATTCGTTGACAATGCAGCAGGCGAGATCAAGAGGATCGGGGATCTGATGAATACTTCTTATGACAAATTCATCCGTACAACAGACGAAGATCACGAAGCACAGGTTAAGAAGATTTTCAAAAAACTGTACGATCAGGGAGACATTTACAAAGGATCTTATGAAGGAATGTACTGTACTCCATGCGAGTCTTTCTGGACAGAGTCTCAGTTAGTAGACGGTAAATGTCCGGACTGCGGACGTGAGTGTAAGCCTGCGAAAGAAGAAGCATATTTCTTCAAGATGAGCAAATACGCAGACAGACTGATTAACCACATCAATGAGCATCCGGAATTCATTCAGCCGGTTTCACGTAAGAATGAAATGATGAACAACTTCCTGCTTCCGGGACT